>Ga0302268_1000253_pt1 | contig 34195 bp, 40 predicted proteins | sample III_Bog_E2_1_FD_194554 | JGI IMG/M metagenome (GOLD analysis project Ga0302268, IMG submission 194554) | Peat permafrost microbial communities from Stordalen Mire near Abisko, Sweden - III_Bog_E2_1 | ecosystem: Environmental > Terrestrial > Soil > Wetlands > Peat | place: Sweden: Abisko... | reverse complement strand
ATTAATATGAAAAATCTAAGCAAAATTATACAACAAGATGATTCTGCAATTTACTGCATCAGGAATTCAAGTAAAGCTGTGAAACTGGCTAAGGATTTTCAAGGAAATCCGTTTTCAATTGCATTTATAGAGAATCCAAGCAAAGCTGTGCAAATGGCTGCCCTTGAAGAAAATGGTTGTGTAATTCGATGCATCTATAATCCAAACGAAGCTGCTCAACAAGATGATTCTACAATTTACTGCATCAGGAATTTGAAACTGGCTAAGGATTTTCCGTTTTCAATTGCATTTATAGAGAATCCAAGCGAAGCTGTATTAATAGCTGCTTTTCAACAAGATGATTATTCAATTAAATACATCAAGAATCCAAGCGAATCTGTGCAAATGGCTGCTGTTCAAGAAAATGGTTGTGCAATTGCAGTTATAAACAATCCAAGCGAATCTGTGCAAATGGCTGCTGTTCAAGAAAATGGTTGTGTAATTCGATGCATCAAGAATCCAAGCGAATCTGTGCAAATAGCTGCTGTTCAAGAAAATGGTTTTGCAATTCAATTAATCGACAATCCAAGCGAAGCTGTGCAAATAGCTGCTGTTGAAGAAAATAGTTTTGCAGTTGGATGCATCGACAATCCAAGCAAAGCTGTGCAAATGGCTGCTGTTCGACGCGGTGGTTGGATACTTGGATTCATCGACAAGTAAAGTCAAGCAAACCTGTAAAACTGTCTGCAAATCTAATAAAAATAATATAAATTATAAAAGGAGATTAATATGATATTTCTTATAAACGAAGGTACACAAATGGATGCTATTATTGGAAGATCACCTTGGGCAATTGAAGCTGTGCAACTTGTTTTTGCTCAAATAAATGGTGATGTACTTGATTGCATCGAAAATCCAAGCGAAGCTGTGCAAATGCTTGCTGTTAAACAAAATGGTAGTGCAATTCAACACATCAAGAATCCAAGCGAAGCTGTGCAAATGATTGCTGTTAAACAAAATAGTTCGGTACTTCAATTAATAAAAAATCCAAGTGAAGCTGTGCAACTGGCTGCTGTTCAACAAAATGGTGAAGCAATTCAACACATCAGGAATCCAAGCGAAGCTGTGAAACTAGCTGCTGCTCAAGAAACTAGTGAGGCACTTTTTTTCATCAACAATCCAAGTGAAGCTGTTAAACTGGCTGCCGCTGCATCAAATCCAGTTCTTGAAAAAGCCTTCGCTGAGATAAAGAAAAATGCTCAAGAATGGGATGAAATAAGAAAGAGCTAAGCATGAGCAAACTAGAAAATATTAGGACTTACATGGCTGCATTGCAAAACAATCCAGAAATGGCCGCTGTAGTAGAAAGTATAAATGCTTGCCCAGCAACCATTAAAGATTGTACTCTTTATATAGCATTATGGCCTGAAGCAGATCAAAAAATATTTTGGAAACATCATGAATTAAAATTTAGAATATGAAACCAAAAATGAAAAATGTTTACTAAAAGGTAAACAAAAGGAGTTTAAATGTTAAAGATAAAAAATAATAGTATTCCTAAAGAATTAGAATTTACAATAAAACAAGGAGTGGAATTTAAAGTCGAAAAAGTTAATTTTAGAGATTTATTAGTAAATATTAATAACACAGCAAAACAGTTACAACCAGAAGAACTAAATGATTTTTTAAACGATAATTATATCTACGTTGTTCAAACAAATTAAGGAGAAATATATGAAAGTAATTGATAACAGAAAAAAAGTACTTCTAGAAGAAGTTGTGGCTGAAGCAACTATTAAAAGTGACAGCGATATTTTAGCACGAAGAGATTCAGAATTAAGTGAGTTGGCACAAAGAATTTATGCCGCTCAGAAAGCAGAGTGTCCAATCGAAGCAGTTGGGAATCATGTGGTAATCATCAAAGACCCACCAGAAGTTAACATCGGTTCACTAAGTTATTCTGAAAGTACACTAAAAGAACAGCAAAAAGCAACTGTTATGAGTGTGGGAGAAGAAGTAAATTATAAACTGCCAGTAGGAACTAAAGTATGGATCGATAAGTATGTTACTACGAATCGAGAAATAATTATTGATGGTATTGGTTATTCAATTATCGACAAATGTGAAATAGCTTGTTCTTTTAAAAAATGACACAATATGAAATAATTCGAGCCGAACGGGTAGAAATTTCTAAATGCTTAGGAGACTACTATCGAGAATTATCCTCTTGGTATGCCAATGGGAATGATCCTGAACTTTTAGATACTGATAGGTCTTTCGATAGCAATTCATCTAGAGGTAAGAAATTATTGAAAATATCTAAAGAACAATTTGGAACGATTGCAATCAATAAAGATGGCTATATTAAAATAATATGTGAATATTGTAATAAGACTTTTATTGTAAATAATATAGATAGGCATAAACTTTATTGTGATAAGAGACCTGACAATGACAGATAATCAATTATATGAAACATATAAAAATAAAATAGATAAAATTCTTTGGAAGTGGGGGAATAAACCAAAGAATTTTATCGATATCAGAGAAGATATTATTCAAACTGTAATGCTAAGATTGTTTAAAATACCACATGGTAGTAAACGAACCAATTGGCCTTATATTAAAAGAGTAATTATTACTAACATATCAAAAGAAATTAACAAGATTACTAATTTAAATTATCATTGTGCAGCCCCGCTTGAAGAGTGGCACAAAGAAAATATAGATAATAACTTTGATTTATTAGAAAATATTGAATTTAATGTAACAATTAAAAATATATTAGATAGTTTTTCATTGGATGAAAACATTGTCCTAATGTTATTCATAGATAAAGGTTATAAAAATCATAGAAACGCTCATAGAGTAATGGCAAAGCAAATATATAAAACAGAAGAAGAAACAAAAGAAATTCTAGATAACGCTCTTATAAAATTTAGAGAGTTGATTAAAAAGAATAGTAAAAAGATATAATCTATTATTGAGAGTAAATTTAATTTATGGATAAAAATATGAATTCCGATGAGCTGATTCTTGTGTTAACTGAACTACGGGCCCTGCGAGAACAAATCAGGGAAGACATAATCAATATAAAATTAGAGTTTAAAGATGAACTTACTGAACTAAGAGAACAATTCAGGGAAGAAATGAATTGTATCAATAAAGAAATAACAAAAGATATAGATGATATTAAAAAAGATATTTCAACTTTTAGAAGTTTTAAATCTGCTGTAACTACTTTAGTTAGCTTCTTTGTGTTAATATTGAGTGTATTAGCAAAACTTTTTTCAGGAGTTATTATAAAATTTTTTAAGTGGTAAGGAAATAATAATGATATCACCAGCAGCGGAACAGTATATAACAATACTATTAACGAGTAACAAGTCACACACAGAACAAACTGTTTTTGCTGAAGTGAAAAAAAGATATAAAAACATAGAAGAATCAGATGAACAATTAATACGATGTATTAAATTAAATATTATTTTTGAAAAGATAAGGAATTATAATAATTTATGTAGTAAGGAGAAAAATTAAATGCCACAATACTTAATACCCAACACATCAAATCTAGGTACAATACAATATGCGACTATTGGAAGACCTGTATATTCTTTTGGTTATAGTAATAATCAGAAGTATCCATTGGGGCCACCTTCTCCTGGTAATGTAGCTTTGAGCACAACTTCAAATTCTTCAGCAAATATTGCTGGCACTTTGTTTGTACAAACTACTTATTCTTTTCCATCTGCGGCTGGAATAGTTAGCCCTAATTCATCCCCTCAAGGATTTCCAAGTAATATTGCTAATATTGCTGTGACTGCTGGGAATGGAGTTATTGTAACAAGCCCCGCTGCAAGTCTTGATATCAATGGGTCTGCTGTTGGTTACAATGTTTTTGCAGGATATAGTGCAAATACTGCCAACTTAGTTAATAATAGTATCATTCCAATTGGAACTAACTTTAATATTACTTCCAATGTTCAGTTACAAGGTATTGGCGGGGCCATAATTGGTTTATCGAGTAAAACAAACACATTAACACCAGAATTTGTAACAAATGGAGAAGCTGGTTTACAATTTGCAATTCCAGTATCAGGAAGTAATTTTTTGGGACAAAAATCAATAACAGTTCATACAAAATATGTTCCAGCAGCCAACTCAGTAAATGTAGCTGTTCAATATGCTGACATTGACGGAATGAATAATTATACTAATGTAGCATTTTTAACTAATCCTGCTGGTGATTTTATTACTCTTAGTCCCGTTAATGCTGGATTTGTAAGGGCATTTATTATTAATAGTCCAGGTGCAGCCAACTCAGCCATTATTTCATTTAGAATTGATTAAGGAGATATGATGGCGTTAACTTATTATAATAATTATATAGTAAATTCTTTAGGACAGCCAATTGTTAACGTTAACATTGCTGTCCTAAATTCTCCTTCTAATACAGCCACTCAACCTGGAACAGTACTTTCTAATATATATTATGATGCCGTAGGATTGTTTCCTATGTCCAATCCTATTTCTCCTGCAACTCCAGTACCAAGTTATCAAGTATTTTATGGAAATAATAGTATTATTACTGGAACAGAAGTAGTAACAACTGTTCCTTTTACAGTTCCTAATGTTGGCCCTTTTAGTGTTTCTATTAATTTAGGAGCAATTCCTCAAGCAGCTATTATAGAAAATACAGCCAATGCCAATATTTCTCTGCAATATTCAACACCTTTTGATCAAAACAATGTATATCTTGTAAGTGATACAGCAAATGTATCTTCTAATTTAATTATATTTACTGAATTAATTCAAAATCTACCAACTGCTCCAACATTTAATACTGGATTAGATAACTTGGGAAACTTTTCATTTTACGTTGCAAATGGAACGTATGATATTCAATATTATGGCGGAAGTTTAAGCGAGCAATTAATAGAGTCTGATATAATAATTGGCCCACCAGTTATTAATTATGGTCCAACTAATCTAAGTGGCATTGTAGATGGAGTAAACACTATATTTACTTTGGGAGCAACTCCAGCATCACCATTAGAAATAATTATATCTTTAGGTGGAGTTATAATGAAACAAGGGTTAGATTATACTTTAAGTGGAACAACCATTACATTTATTACTCCTCCGTTTATAAACACAATAATACAAAGCTTCTTTACAATATAAGGTGATCAATGAAAAGAATATTATTAGCAATGTTTTTGCTAACCACAATTAGTTTTTCTCAGACAGTCGTTCAAACTCCTCAAGGTGGAACTGGAACTAAAACTCCACCTGCTGCTGGACAGATACTTGTAGGTAATGCAAGTGGACTTGCTTATTCGCCTCAAACATTGACAGGATCATGCACGTTGAGTTTCACTGGAGTTATTTCTTGCACTGGACTCAGCACATGGAACTCCATCACTAACGGTACGCAAACTGGCAGCGGAGCATCTCAGATCAATACTCTCCCAGGAGCTTTCTTTGCCAAGAACATTGGAAGTATGGGTCCTTACTACGATGTTAGTCAGTTTGGTGCTCTAGGACAATTTACAGCAGTTGCGATCACTGGCACCCTATCTATTGGCGGCAGCACCATCACTGTTCCGAGTGGAGCTTCATGGGCTATCGGAGAGGGAATCCTAATTCCCGGAGCTGGTCCAAGCGCCTCATATCTTGTTACATCTATCACCAATATTTCTGGAAATGTACTTACTCTGGCTGCTACTGCATCTACAGCAGTTACTGGAGTGACTGTCTACGAGGACGATACAGCGGCTATTCAGGCTGCGTCCGATGCTTGTTGGGCTGGTGGTCTTGGCGGTGGAACAGTTGGATTTCCAGGTGGAAATGTTATTTACTACATCTCATCGACCATCAACGCGCATCTTGGATGCACTTTTGCAGCGTATGGTAGCCAGAACATTTCTCCAGTGCAAATCCAATGGAATGGACCTGCGACAGGAACAGTTTATAACATCACAGCAGTTGCCGTAACATCTAATGTCGCTACGATCACTGCTACAAACAGTCTTGTGGCTGGACAATGGGTGATTTTGCAGGGCTTACAAACAGGCCCTGGCAGAACACTCAACAATTTCGTGGCTCAAGTAAGTGCAACAGGTCTCAGCGGTAGCAGCTTTCAGCTTGTGCTTCCTGCGGCTGTTGCGAATGCTGGAACTACTTCAGATACAGGCACTGCGACCTATACCAGTGTCATGCTGGCTTTTGGGTCCACCACTATTACAAATGCTGGGTATCACGTAACAACAGATGGTTTGCTTTTGAAACCCCGACCACCTCTTTATCTCACTGCGAATCAGCCAGGGATCGGAATTCTTCGACAGAACCGTGTGGATTCTGGTACAGCAATGTATAGAACATGGATACAGGAAATGGTTTACTTTGGCATAGATTTTGCTGGGGGCGGAATCAACACTTCTATTGACGATAGTTTCCGAGTTGACAGTTTCGGGTTGGCAGGTATTTATTGGAGAGTTGGTGGAGCTGATAACTTCAGTATCTCTCGCGGCACACTTACTCAATTTAGAAATGGTGAAGGGGCATTCATCATGCTGGATGGACAGCAGTGCTTAGCCACTTCAACCTTTGTTAGACTAAGTATCAGAAACGGCGATCTGGAAAACAACTTCACAGCAGCAGCAGGTATGGGAGATGTAACCATGCTGGACTGCCCCGCAAACCATACTGCAACCCAATTCTTCATCAACGAAGAGGGTGTGGAGGAAGGCTCCAACTCAAATCCGGCGTTCTCGATGATTCCAGCGAACGATGCTGCTCTCAATCTCACGATAGTCAATAGCCAGATGAATGGGGGCGGCACCGCAAATCGCTGGTACGGCTTACCAGGCTTTGCTCGACATGACATGACTGGGACTCAGGGATGGATGTCATTGTTTGCATGGAATGGTGCTGAAACCTCTGCTGCTGCTGGGCCTTACGGTGGTGGACAGTCGATAAATCAACTTCCAGGTGACACAAACATAGATCAACTTTATCAATATGGAATTCAAGCCTCTACATATTTATACTCCGACACAGCTTTTGCAGCTCTGGCAAACGGTACGAATCTCTATGCTGGTCAGATACTTGCTCCGCCCGCGTCGTGGGTAGGATCGAATGGAAAACGATATGCTGTCGATGTTGTGTATCAGCGAGGGACAACAGGAACCCCAAACGGAGGAGCTACCACATGCAGCGCTCCGGGTGGAAATAACCTGCTCACTTGTACCAGTGCGACCGATCTTTCAAATGGGCAATCTCTTATACTTCCGGTGTGCGGCCAGCGATTGATTAACCAAATAGATGCGACCAATCCAACTGCTGTGATTGTTACTGGTACAGGAAATTGGACTGCCTGCACATCGCAAGTTTTGAGTTATGTCGCTCCGGTTTTGGGGCTGGAAATTCAGTTCCCCACCAAAAGCGCAGCAGCTCCCACAAATCTGGCGTGGTCGCAAGGCGATATGGAGCAAAACTCTGGCGCTGTAGCAAACGGCATTGCAGAGTGGGTCAACGTGGCAGCCGGTACTCCAGGAACTTGGGCAGGCGTACCACTAGGAGATACTTCTGGAAAGATTGCGGCGAGCCAGATTCAGGCAGCATCGAAACAAGGAACAGATACAAACTTATTAACAGCAGGAACTGTATCAGGCACAGGATCTCCGCTTTGCACTGACACTAATGGTGGAGCAACTACAGTTGGTTGCGGCGGATCATCAGCTCCAGGAGTTCCAACGTGGATGCTTAATACAAGTAGCGGAGTCGATGGTAGCTACGAGTTTAGTTCGACAGGGAGTTGCACAGGCAGTCCAACACACTGCTTTACGAGTTGCACACCAGCCGCACCCTGTCTGGTATCTGGTGAATTTTACGCTACCAACTTCACCATCGACAGCGGGGCAGCGATAAAGGTAAGTTTTACCGCCTTTGCAGGTCTTGCGACCATCCATGCGACGGGATTGGTCACGCTGAATGGAACTGTCTATGCCAACGGTCTACAGAACGTTTTTGGAGTGAACAAAGGAATAGGTGGATCGACAGGCGGCGGTGGCGGTGGTGGAACCTTGATTGGAGCAGCAGCTCCTGTAACTTACCCATCACTTTCACAATTCGTCACCAGTACAGTCGGAGGAACAGCTGGAGCAGCGTCATCAGGGAATGCTGGAAATGGAGTCACGCTCACTGGGAGCTTCCAGAGAACCTGGGTAAACTCTGGAGAAGGTAACGATGGGACATTCATCTCAGGCACAGCGGGTGGTGCGGGAGGCAGTTCTGGCGGGGCGGGCGGTCAACCTGGATCTGGATTCACGATCATCTCAGCTTCATTTAGTGGCACAGGAGGGGCGATTGATGTAAGCGGAGCGCCGGGACAGCCACCCACTGCCAGCAATGAAGGGGCAGGAGGAGGCGGTGGTGGTGGAGTTATCACTATATATTCACAAGTTGCTGTTACCAACTGGCCGAGTCTCTACATCGCACCGGGAGCTGGAATCACCACTTCGGCTGGTAGTTTGACTGTGCCTCTCGTAGTTGGGGAAGGTGGCTCTTGCACCACTGAGCCACAAGCAACTGTTGCAGTAGCAGCAGGAGCATTCTCAGGCGTGGCCACTGTGGTCGCAGCAGGAGCAGGATGCGGAACAGGAACAGGCATGATCTGGAGTTTTGAAGGCGGTGGTGGAACACCTGGAACAGCAGTTTTCAATCCAACATTCAGTGGTGGAGCACTAGCATCTGCAACTGTCACCCCAGGAACAAGCTCTGGATATACAGCAGCGACTTTTACTGGAGTGGGCAATGGTGGGCAAGGTGGTTCAGGATACTCAGTAGGATGTGTAAACAATACATGTACTTTCCCAGCACCATAACCAAGTCTGAAAAAAACCACTCATTTTTTGAGTGGTTTTTTAATTAAGATATAATCTTATATGGAAACTAATATTACACCAATAAAGAGCAAACAAGGTGGACGAAGAGCAGGATCAGGAAATAAGAAAGGATGTAAAAATTCTGGTTTATTTTCAGCAGCAAACCCAACCCCTGCTATGATAAATTGTCAAACATTATCAAACATCCTTAAAGATATATCAAAAGAACCTTTTAATGCTAAAATGACAAAAGGGGAAGCATTGATGCGTAAATTATTTGCAGGAGCATTAAGTGCTAATGTTGCTACTATAGCTGGTCTAAAATCAGTAGAAATGGTTCAAGATAGACTGGATGGTAAAGTAAAGCCGTCCAATGAAGAACTAGCAGCCACTAAAGAAAGTAAACAAGTTATAATAATTAATATTCCCAAGAAGACATAAAAATGCCTGTTTCTTATGTTGATCCAATACAAAATAAAACATATAATGACCCACCACCATATTCTTTATGGCGAGAAGATGGCACCAAAATATACAATCCATTCGAGAAACAAGTGGAACTATTTGAATGCGAATCACCATATATTTTATATGGCGGAGCAAGAAGTCCAGGAAAAAGTTATAGTGTGTTATGGTTATCTATTTTGACTTGTATAATGATTCCAGGATGCGAATGTGTTATTGTTAGAAAAACATATGATCAGCTACATTCTTCAATCATTAATAAATTTATTTCTGACGTTCCGTTGGAAGTATATTCTCCATCTGGAAATGAACATGCATTTAATAAATCAACTTTAACAGTTAGATTTGACAATGGAAGTATTTTAAATTTTAGAAGTTGTGCAAATGCTGATGTTGCCCGTAACTTATTTCGTGGCCCAAGTTATGTTCTAATATGTTTAGATGAAGCGTGTGAATTTTTATTTTCTGAATGGGAAGAAGTAAAAGGAGCATGTCGTTGCCCTATTAAAGTTGATATTAATGGCGATCCAGTTCATTGTAGAATTGTTTTAGCAACAAATCCAGGAGGACCAGGACATGCATGGATTAAATCATTATTTGTGGATAATAAACAAATTCAAGGACAAGACCCAGATAGTTATGATAGACAGGATTATAAATATATATTTGCAAATATATTGGATAATCCCTTATTTGCCAATGATGAAGATTATATTAAATCATTGGGTTCATTAAGTCCAGCCAAAAAAGCTGCATACTTAGAAGGCGACTGGGATATTATGTCAGGGCAATATTATGATAATTTTAGTCCTGATGCAACAGTAATTGATCATGATACAGTATTAATAGAAATGGATAAACAACCCTGGCAACCAAAATGGATTAGTATCGACTGGGGATTTGTTCACCATTCAGTAATTTTATGGCATACAAATTTATCTATTCTAGATAAAGCAACAGGAATTACTTCAACTCATTCAGTAACATATAGAGAACTAGCACTCAGAGAAGTAGGCGAAGCAGCTTTGGCTCAAGAAATAGTTAGATTAACTCATAAAGAAAAAATAGATAGAGTTTATCTTTCTCCTGATTGTTTTGGAGATAATGAAAATAGTAGAGCGAAACAAATTGGAGATATATTGATACTGGAAAGAAATTTTAAAAGTATTGATAAATCAAAAGATATTGTATTGCCAGGACTTCCTAGACCTATACCTGCAACAAATGATAGAGTTGATGGATGGAGATTTATATACGAATTATTAGCACATGAACCTGATCATAGAAGCAAACATTTAATTGACAGCAACTGTAGTGAATTAATAGGGGCTATTCCAATAGCTATCAGAGATTCTCCAAAAAAGCCAGAGGACATTAAAAAAGTAGATCAGATAGAAGATGATTTTTTAGATTGTTTTAGATATGGATTAATGAGTCATCTCAGACCCAAAGTTAAACCAGAAGAAATTGAATATCAAGAACAACTAAATGCCATTACTGATTTAACCCAAAAGAATATTTTTAGATTGATGCACGATGCAAAGAAGAAAAAGAAGAAAGGTTTTATTTTACCACATCAAAGGAGATAAAAGATATAATCTTATATGAACATATTAAAATGGTTTAAAAACGATGATTTGATTATTACTAATATTACCTATGTTCATCCTATTAAAGAATTGGTTGCAACAAAAGAAAAGAAAGAATATACACCAATAGCTAGAACACATTTTAAGAGTTGGAGAGAAGTAAGAAGTGAAGTAGAGCCAACTTTAGCTCACAAGCAACGAAAAATTTTAAGTGATTATTTCAAGAAATTAAAAAATAGAGAGGAAAAATAAAATGGCTTTCAATACATCATATGCTCCAGCTTGGAAGAAATTCGGCAGCGGTAAAGCAGATAAAGCTCCCAAACTAACTTCTACACCAGAAGAAGATAACGAACCAACATTAAATTCAGAAGATGATGAAAAACCAGTTGCAGAAGCAACTATGATTCATATCAATAAACCTGAAGGAAAAATTAAAGTCGAACATAAAGATGGGACTAAATCCGATCATGAATTTGAAGGATTATCTGAACTAAAGGACAAACTTGATAAATTCTTTGGTGAAGAAGAAAAAGAATTCAAGAAAAATCCTGAAGATGAAGACGAATATCATAAAGGATCGTTAGGCGAAGACGATGAGGATGATTCTCATTCATTTGCTGATATGTTGAAATAATGAATCCTTCTTCTATTCAAAAAGAAAAAGTAATTGGAGGAAGAAATATGTCTAAACATTGGATGCAAGCTGCTGATAAATCCATTAAGAAAAATGGAACTAAAGGCGTATTTAAAGCTGCGGCTGAGAAAGCTGGTAAATCAACTGAAGAATTTGCAGAAGAACATAAAAATGATTCAGGGAAATTAGGAGCAAGAGCGCGTTTAGCTTTGGCATTTATGTCATCTAGAAAGAAATGAAAATTTGCAAAAAAGGTTTACATCAATTTGAAGGTTCGCAGTGTAAAGAGTGCCAAAAAGATACTCACAAAATTTATCATATGAATAACAAATTGAAAAGGAATACAAAAAGTAAAATTTGGCGCGGCGATCATAGTGGCAAAGTTAGATATTATAGTGAATATTATGCTGATGTACACTTAAATAGACTCATGTTGTCTACTGCAAAAGCACGAGCAAAAAGGAAAAATTTGGAATTTAATATTGATATATCAGATATAATAATTCCTAAAGTTTGTCCAATATTAAATATACCTTTAATTAAAAATTTTGGTAGTGGTAAATCAAGCAATAGTCCATCACTGGATAGAATAGATTCAGCATTAGGATATATAAAAGGAAATATTCAAGTTATTTCTAGCAAAGCAAATACAATGAAGAATAATGGTACTTTGGATGAAATGATTATGTTAGGTGAATGGGCCATAAAAGAATGGCAAAAACGAGTAATCGAGATAATATAAAATGAGAGATAAATCAGAAACTACCGTTAAGCAATCAGATTTTCAAAACATAGTTGATAACTATATCCCTGGTCAATTGGGTCCATCAGAAGGACCTCCAGTTGAATCTTTTAATGACAAAAAAATACTTCCAGTAGAATTGCAGAAAGTATTGGAAGGTCTAATAAAAGAATTGGCTATTCCAGAATTATATCCAAGACGCTGGGAAGCTATGGAATCAAGACTTCAACGCTTCTATTATCGTGACCAGCAATATTTAATATTGGATGCTGCCGAATCTATTTTAAAAGTTGCAGTTAATGGAAAATTTGGAAAAGATGAATCTGATCAAGAATATAGACATATTATTAATATTTACAAACAATGCGCGCAATCATTTGTTGCTGCTCTCAGTAAAGATATTCCTGGCTTAAAGTTTCAACCAAGCAATCCCAAAAATCCAGAGGATATTTCAACTTCAAATATTGCAGAAAAATTAAAATTATTAATTGAACGAAATAATAATATGGGAAACATATTTACTGATGCTGCTTTAAAATTCTGGACTGATGGTAGAATTGGATTTTATACTCGTTATGTAGTGGATGGAAGTAGATATGGTTGGGAAGATGATAATAAAACTAAACCAAAAGGTCAAGAACAAATTGATACTTATGGTGTATTAGAATTAAAAGTTCCATTTAAAGCAAAAAATCAAAATGAATTTACATTTCTTCAATGTTCAACAGAAATAAGCAAAGCAGATGCAAGAGCGAGATATCCTCAATTCGCTTCTAAGATTAATACTGGTGCAGCACCTGGAGAAGAAGAATATATTAGAATTGCCAGAATGGGAGTAAATCAAGGAACAGCACTATTAACTCAAACCGGCGGAGCATTTGTTGATGTTATTACTGAGCAAAAAACTTGGCTAAGACCATCAGCATTTTTATTATTGGCTGATATAGAAAAACGAGAGCAATTATTAAAATTATTTAAAAATGGTTGTTATGTTTGTTTTTGTGGTACACAATATGTAGAAAGCAGAAATGAATCAATGGATGATCATTGGGTTGTAACGCATCCTGATCCTGGTGATGGTCAAAACAGACCATCAAGAGGATTATCAGTTGTTGAAATACAAGATATGGTTAATGATATAATCAATATCAAAATGCAAACATATTGTTATCAAATTCCTGCTGTTTTTTACAATCCAACAGTTATCGATGGTGATGCACTATCTTCTCAAGTATCAAGTGCAAAAGGCAATAGATATCCAATAATTGAAGGTTCTTTGCAACCCGGAGAACCAATATCAAATGCATTTTATAGTGAGCCTTTGCCAACTGTTTCAGCCGATATGGATACTTGGTTAACTCAACTGATGGGGCAAATATTGCAAAATTTGACTGGACTTCAACCATCAATTTTTGGTGGAGCAGATGAATCAAATGAAACTGCAAGCGGAATTGCTCAATTAAAAGAAAGTAGTGAAGGTCAATTAATTTCTTGTTGGAATGCATTAAAAAATGCTTATGCAAAAATAATGACACAAGCAATAAGATGCTCTTCATATAGATCAGAGGATATTTCAACCATTTTATCCATTGGAAATAAAGATGAAGCTGTTGAAATTAAATCTCAAGATTTACAAGGGAATGTTGTTTGTTTCCCTGCTGAAGCTCAAGGACTCCCTCAAACTCTCGATGAGCAATCTTCTGCTATTGAAATGTTATTGACACAATCAGTTAACTTGCCTGCTTTGCAATTATTATTGCAAGATCCTAATAATTTACAATTATTGAAACAATATAGTGGTTTGGATGATCTTTGTGTTCCAGGTGCTGATGAGCGCAATAAGCAATTGATGGAAATTAGTGACCTTATCAGTGAGCCGCCAATCCCAACTGAACAATATAAAACTTGGGAAAAACTATCTAAAATTGCCCAAAAAGCTGGCCATCCACCAATTCCAAGACCAGCAGATAATATACTATATGAACCATCTGTTAAAATCGATATAGAATATGATAATCATCCTGTAGAATGGAATACTGTTAAAGAATGGATTAATAGTGAAGAAGGTCAAAGAGTAAAAGCTGATGATCCAGATGGATTTTTAAATGTTAGACTTCACGGATTGATGCATAAACAACAAGTTGATTTAGATGCACAGAAGAATGCTCCTCAACCACCAGCACCTAGACCACCAACACCAAAAATACCCACCAAATCTGTAAAGACTAATTCACTCACTCAGGCTCAAGAAATCACATTAAATGATTTGCCTATAGATAGTAATGCTGAAAATCAAAAGATATAATCTATTAATGAAAGAGGAAGACGAACTCCTTGCTATAATAGCTAAACGTTAAATCATTAAGGAGAAACAAAATGCCAGAAGAAGTAATAGCAGAGCCAGTAGATATATCAACTGTTTTAAATGAAGTTGAAATTCCAGAAACAACTACAGACACAGAAGATAATGATTCAGAACAAGTAGATTCAGATGTAGAGCCACAAGTAGATTCAGATGAATCAGAAGAAGATGAAGTATCAGACGATAAACAAGTATCGGATAATAAAACAAATAAAAAAACTACAAAATCAACTGATATTCTAAAGACAGATTTCAAATCCCTTCCAGCTAAAATTAAAACAGCATTAAAAGAAAATCCAGAATTAAAAGCAACTTATTTCCAAGCAAAAGAATACGCTAAATCCTTTGCCACACCTGAAATAGCACAACAAGTATCTGAGACATTGGACTTATATGGCGGAATAGATGCTATTAAGTCAGATATGGAAGAATTTTCAACTACTGATACGATGTTTGCAGCAGGCGATCCTGCTTTAATAGATAAGTGGGCAGAAATGTCACCTTCTGGTTTTGCAAAGATTGTCCCTGAAGCTTTAAATAAACTTTATAATGTTGATCCAGAAATGTATCAACATGTAGGAAGCAAAATGATAGCTTCTTATTTAAATCAACAAAATGGCTTAGTGCAGTCGATGACTCAATATTATAATACATTACCGAAGGATTCTTCAGAAGCAAAATTATTGAATAGTATATATTCAAACTTTTTAGAACCTATTCTTGAAATGAGTAAGAAAGTTCCAGAAAAGAAAGTTGATCCAGAAAGATTAAAATTAAATGCCGAAAAAGAACAATGGAACGACCAAAAAGTACGAGCCAAAAATGATGAATGGTTGGGAGAAGCTACCAAAAATCAAAATGCAAAAATTAGTGATTCATTAAAAGATTATATAAAAGGAAAGAATATCACTGATGAGCAAATCAAATTATTATCTAGTAATATTGATGCCAGAGCCAAAAAGATGATGATGAAAAATCCTGAAATTATGAAGCAAATGAAAACTCTTTTATCTATGGATGACAAAACAAAGTTCATAAAATATATGAATAGTAAAATTGAGAAGTTTGTTCCAGCAGCAACTCATGATATTTGGAAAATGTTTAATGGAGTTAAAGGAACTTCAAAATCAACACCAGTAAAAGAAATTGCTAAAACAACAGCAAAAACAACTGCTCCAATTTTAATTAATAGAATTCCAAAGCCAAGTGAAATTGATAGAGAAGCAACTGAAAAATTAGCTGCATCACAAAACAAAACATATAATAGTATGATTTCAAGCAACACAGTAGTATTAAAAAATGGAAAAATAGTTAAATGGTAAATAAAGAAATAGTTGAAATCGATAATAAACTAAGAGCCATAATAGAAAAACATTCTATTATGGCTCATTCAATTAAAATTAAAATATATCCTGAATCTTGTACCATAATTAAAAAATTATATACAGATAAGTATATGCTAACTATAAATTGCCCTACTTGTAAAAAAGAGCAAACAATAGTACTATCCTTATTAGAAGATAATCAAATGCCTATGTTTATTGATAAATTACTGGAACAGATGAATTATTTCAGAGATAATTATTGTGAGGATAAATGCAAAGAATTTGTAAAAGAGGACATGAGGTAGAAGTTGGTAAAAAATGTAAGAAATGTAAGAAAATTTCTCAGAGAGAATATCAATTAAATAACCCAGAAAAATGTAAAGCAATAAATAAAAAATATCAATTAAATAACCCAGAAAAAATAAAAGCAAGAACGAAAGAATATTATTTGAATAATTCAGAAAAAATAAACGCAAGAAAGAAAAAATGGTATGAAGAGAACTTAGAAAAACAAAAAAACACTGAGTTAGTAAGAACGTATGGTATTACATTAGAAATGTACAATAAAATGTTAGTAGACCAATTTTTTTGTTGTGCGATTTGTAAAAGGAATATGATCAAACCCCTCAGTGTGGATCACGATCACGAGACAGGAATAGTTCGTGGCTTGCTCTGCAACACTTGCAATAGTGGTCTGGGTATGTTTAAAGACAATCTAGATATATTAATAGAAGCAGTGAAATATTTGAAAAGAAAATATTGAGGTAAAGGATATAATCTATTGAAGACAAAAACAGTTGGCGTTCCAACTAAAAAACGTAGTTTAAATCTTCATGTATTTAATGTTATTCCTATGAAAATATTGGCAGATCGCAACTGCTTAAACAAGCGATATTAATAGAAATATAAAATAAAGTAAAGTAAATAAAATTCTTATAAAGAGGACAATAATATGGGCGTAGCATTGAACGCAACAGACACAGGTTTACAGTTGGAACATGTCAGAGATAAAGTGGCATTGATGTTCCAGCAAGACGATGAATTATTGAAAGCAATTGAAGGGGCAGTTGAGAAAGATGAGGTCTCTTCTAGGACAATGCGAATTCCAATTAAAATTCAAGGCGGAATTCCATTCTCACAAGTTAATCCTGATAACGGAGATTTAGGTGCTGGTTCCAACGATCTTTATGACGTGGCAGTAAACTTAACTCCAGTTTGGTTTAGCACAGCAGTCCAATTAAGTAAATTGGCAATCATAGCAACTGATAGCAAGAAAAAATCAGTTGAAAATGTATTAACAAATGCTTTTTCTTCTGCACGAGCACAATTAAGAACTGGTCTTGAAGCACTGTTAAATACAGATGGTTCAGGAACTGTAGCAACAGTAACTGCTGCACCAGTAACTTTAGGTGGCGGTCAGACTCAACTTCAAGTAAATAATCCCAATGGCTTGGCTGAAGGTTCTTCATATCAAGTTTGGTCAAGTTTGGGCGGAACAAATCGTGGTTCATTTGTTGTTGCAACAGTTGACGCAAACGGCGGAGATGTTGTAACTACAGTGGCAAATCCAGCACCAGCAGGAACTACAATAAATGATTTAATCTTAGTTGCTGGCTCTTCAGGAGTTGCTGCAACTAGTTTATTTGGATTAGAATATCACAATACCAATTTAACCACTGGTTCTTGGCTTGGATTATCTAGAACTACATATCCAAATAAATTAGAAACACCTTATGTGAACGCTGGTGGAGCTGCAATTTCTGTACAAATTGTTCGTAGTTTAAAACAGAGCATGATTCGTGCATTAGGAACCAATGGAGCTGATGTAAGAAAAATCATTTTCCATATGGGTCTTGATCAAGAAGCTGCTTGGGAAGACGCACAAATTGCTGTAACCACTGTTATTCAGAACCAATTAACTGGTGATGCATCTTTGGATATGGCAAAAGCAAACGCGCCAAAAACAATGGGTGGAAATAGAATTATCTCTTCAATCCATGGTGTTAAGGGTCGCATCGATGCTATTGATCTAAGCCACTGGGGAATTGCAGAAATTCAACCAGTTGACTTATACGATATTGCTGGTCAAACTCAGTTTCAAACTTACGGAGCATCTGGTGGATTAAACGCAGCTCAGTTATTCTACTACTGGTGTGGTTTGCAAGTATACACAGATAACATGAGAGCCAATGGTTACATTGATACTCTTTATGTGCCAGCAACGTACTAATTTAAACCAATAGAATCAACAACTAAAAGCCCTCCAAAATTGGAGGGCTTTTTATGCTTAAAAATAAAAGATATAATCTTTTATGAGCATATGTAGAAAACATAATATTAATTATAACATTTATTGTAAGAAATGTAAGAAAGAATATTACAAAAATTCCTATATCTCTATTAAAAAAACAGAAAGACAAAAAGAATTTGAATTCACAAAAAACTATATTTATGAGTATACAACTGCTTATCGAGAAGAAATCAAAGAGAGAATAATTATTGCAGAATTTAATGGTAATTATTTTAGAGAATTAAGTATGAAATACGCAATCGGAGATTTAAAATAATGAGTTATAAAGATATTGTTACTGAAGCAGTTGAAGCAAAAACAGGAGAAAAATTAAGTTGGGATGGTTGGAAAACTTATGATCCTTATAGAGAAACACCTGAATTTTGTGAAAGACTACTAAAAATGTTCGGAAAGAATATATATGGAGAAAATATATATAGAGTAATATGGGGAGAGAATCATTACAATGATCAAATTATTGGTGGAATGTGGGGAGATACTGAAACAGTAGAATATAGAATTATTCCAGATATTACAAAAAAATATATATTACAAAAATGGCTTCCGCCAGAACAATTGGGCTCTCCAGCTTTATTTTATGATACAAATCAATTTAATAATTCTATTGATCATGGATTATGGTCTGATCCTGTATATCCAACCAGAGGAAGATTTGAACATATTTACACTTTTCAAAATGATGTAATTGGCTCTCCTGAATATGGTCAGTATGAATATCCAAGTATTATGAAAATGATATTAATTGCTAAGTGTATCGAAGCAGGAAAATTATATTCTAAAGTAGAAAAAATGAACGCAAACCAACAAGCAAGAGATAAAAAAGAACAAGATTGGAAAAATAAAATGCAAGATATGGTGAGTGATAGTATGCTTCCAATGGAAGGATCACCGTATTATCTAAAATGCCAAGCAGAATATGAAAGAAAGATGGCTAAAGGCTTAACCGCAGAACAAATTGCCCCAATAATGGGCAATACACCATTTCAACAAATAGGAGCGAAATAATGTCTGATTATACTGTAAGTAATATAAGTACTAGCTTACCAAAAGGTGCCCCAGCAGGGGCAAATATACAAAAGTGTGAAAAAATATCTTCTATAGATAAAAAATTATTGAATGAATCAAAAACTATCTATATATATAATATTTACAACAGAGATTGGGACAAATATATGGGTATTTTCGGAAACCACTTCATTAAAGGTGTGGAGACTCATGGAAGTTCCAATAGAGAACAATGGGAGAAATATAGATTAAGTAGAGAAGAAAAATCTATACTAATATCTTACGACACATCTAAAGGTGGGGAAGGTTACTACGATTATAAAACTTATGATGGTGTAGATTTTGTCGAGGATCTTTTACGCAGCAAAGATAAAGGAGCAGATAGTTTAGAAAATTGGGGAGTTTTTTATTCTTTTAATAATCCTCCAACTCAAGAAGAGTTGGATAAAGCTCAAGACAAATTAATTTTAACACTCCATGATGTTGTTACTGAGGGAGATAAGTTATGGAGCGGGCCTGAACAGAAGAAAAATACGATTGGAGCGCATCATCGCGCTGCCGCAGAATATTTAAAAATTACACGAGACTGGATTAGAGGAACACGCGAAACCATGAAGGATTGCCCATGGTGTGGTAAAAATATTAAACAACACTCTGCACTCTGTGATGGTTGCGGTAGAATTGTTGATAATAATTTGTACACCAAACTTATGTCTCAATTTGGAGGAGAAAAAGAAGAAACTCCAAAAGTTGGTCGTCCAAAAAATTCCTAATAAGATATAATCTTATATAACGAGGGAATTAAATGCCAATAGTTCAAACAGCCAATGGTACACTAGCATCAGATGTCACTCTTAGAGTTAGAGCTTTAATTAACGATATGTTAAATGGAAACCCTATCGGTGACATCTTTGCAGATAGTTTGCCCCATACAATTCAATTTGTAAATGCTGGCATTGATTATATAAACAATGCTTTCATTGATGCTTCAGTTGAAAATAATACTAATGAAGCGGAGCTAATTAATGTACCAGCCAATGCTAATATTACTGATCCAAATGCTCAAACTTCAATAAATTATCTTGGATGTAATAATGGAGCTAAAAATTTTGTTGCTCCCAGTTTGCCTTTGGATTTAAAAGAACCAATAAAAATGTGGTGCAAATTGAATGATTCTACACAGCCATATACAGTTATAACCTGCGCTCCTGATGGATTAGATCCGAATTATATAAATCAAAATCTTGGGGGATTACATTGGAATTGGTATGGTCAAACTCTGTATCTGAATGGTACATCATTAGCAATAGATTTGAAAATTAGATATATTAGACAAATCTTGAATATTAAAAATCTGACGCAATATATACCAATTAATGGTGGTTTAGATGCTCTGGCATATGCTACCGCGTATAAATTTGAAGATTCTCTTGGGAGTCCACTTGCAGATAAGTTTAAAGCGCAAGCAGATTCTTGTATTAATTGTCTGATTAATGGTTCTAGTCGCAGAAAAGATAGGCTAGTATGCCATAGACAATGGCACAGATAAAAGATTTTTAAAGTGGAAAATTAGAAGATTTTTGAATCAACTATTTTTCTAAAACCTAAACAGAACCCCAAAATGGGAAACCAAATAGTTAAGGAGAAATAAAATGGCACAAGCAATTTTAAACGCATCTAATGTTCATACATCACTAGCACAAAATAAATTTATTATCACAGGAGTGGCAACTTTTGCCAATACCAGCAATATTTCTTATACATCAGTTGTGGGCATCCCTTTTAATCTAAAAGGTCTTGTTCCTACTGTAATAGATTCAGTTGCAAGAAATGTCATTGTTCAGAGTGCAAATGCTTCTGGTATCAGTGCTTATGAATATAGATTTAGACCTGCTTCTACATCAAATGCAAATTTGTCAGCTACTGGAGTCCAAGTATTTGTCAATGGAAATCTAGCTACTGAAGTAGCAACTGGAAATCTTCCATCAGCAGTTGTTAATGATGTTATAGAATTTATTGGATTTGTAAATAGGTAATTAACTAACATAATAGGAGTTAGAGTATCAGGCTCTAGCTCCTATTATTTCAAGAGGGAAACAATGCCAGTAACTTTTAAAGGGTCACAAATCGTTCCTTTATCTCTTTTCGCAGGTTTATGTTTAAATGTCGAAGCCACAAATTTACCAAGTGGTGTTTCTTGGCTTGCTCAAGACGTTGATTTTGAGCCACAGAAAATATTTACTCGTGCTGGATTTAATAAATTATATACATCATCTCTTCCATTTCCAATTCTTTATTGTTCTCAATATAATAAAACAAGTGATGAAATCTATAATTTATTTTTAGATAATCAAGGTAATGTATATATTGAAGATGTTATAAACACTCCTGGCCAATATGTAATGTTAATGTCAGGATTGGTAAGTCCTGGAGATTATACTAAAATAATTACTGCTGATCCTGGTGGAATTGGATTAGTTAGAGCTTGGTTTGCATCATTCTCTGGTGGAGCTAATGGATTAGACCAAGGTGGAAGTGATATTCCAACTTATTTTGATGGATCAAATTTTACAAGAGTTACTCAAGACGGGCCAGCAAGTATAGTTACTATTTCAGATAATGTGGCTAATATTGCTATTAATTATATTACACAACCAGCATTGATTGGTCCTTCTGCAAATGCTGCTCCTTTGACACTGGAACCAACCACAATTAATTTTTATAACAACACAAGCGGAATATATACTGGAGCAGGCGCTCAAACAAATCCCAATCCATATTTAAATGGAACTTCATTAATATTAAATCAACCAATTGGAAATTTTCCAATTAAAGGATATTATGGAAAGTCAACTGGTTCTACATTTGGGCAGAGTTTTAATTTTTTGGGTGATAGTTACAGCAGTGACACTCAATATGGAGTAGCTTCACCTGTAAGTCAACAAGAACAAGATAATTTTGGAAACTGGACTAATGATGTTGCTTTTCCTCAAACTGCTATAGGTGGTTCTACTGGTTATGGTTTTGATTGTAATATTCAAGGAAATTTTGTTGTTTCAACACCCGGAACTTATACATTTTATTTTCAAGTTAATGACTCTTGGATATTATATATGGGAAATGGAGCAACTTATCAATTTGGTCCACAAGTTGGCTCAGCAATTTCTCATTCTGGAAATCCTTATATTGCTTCAAGATTAAATTTAGGAAAATTAGGAAGTTTAGATACAGTTGTTATTAATTTTCCAACAATTGGTGCTTATCCATTTGAAATAGGATATAGCAATTTAAAAGGTTTGCCCAGTACTTATTGCATGGTTACGATGAATAATGGCAATGTTGCTACTCAAGCATCTAAAAATAGTGGTCCTGTTATTATTGGAAATAACATTCTTCCAACACCAGGAGGATCAGGTGCAATAGTTACTGAAGCAGGAACTACTGCAACTATTATTTTTCCAGTACCTCATCCTTTCGGAGTGAACGATCAAGCTTTAATTCAAGGATTTGATATCGTTCAATATAATGGATTGCAAACTGTAACTAGTGTTCCAGATCAATATACTTTTACTTATGAGTTGGATGTTTCTGGTTTAACTATTGGTCATGGTGGAACTGTTGCTCCAGTTACAGCAACTTGTTATACACTGTCTCAACATAATCTCATATTGAATGATGCTATTACAATTTCTGGTAATACTCAAAATTTATATTGTACTGCTTATTCCAATACTTTTAGCAATGTTACTACTGTTAATCCAGCTTTATGGAATGTTAGCGGTATTATTGATCCTTATACTTTTCAATTTAATACTGAATATAATGTAGGAAAACAAGGCAATCTCGGATTCATTGGTGGTGCTGGTTTAATTTCTCCTGGCATCCATAAAGTTTGTTGTTCATTTTTATTGGATGATGGAAGTATAACAGCACCAAGTCAAATATCACAATGGAATAGTACAGGCTATAAAAAATTCACAATTCAAGACCTTCCTATTGGCCCTCCCAATGTTAAAGGAAGAATATTGCATTTTACAGGGGCAAGCGGAGCATCATTTTTTGATATTCCAACTACTCCTTTTGGACAACAAAATTTATTTGGTGGACAAACTGCTCAAGTTCCTATTGGTATGAGTACAGTAATTAATGATAACACTACTACTTCAGTAGTATTAGATTTTGCAGATGCAACATTATTTGGTGGAACTGCTGTAGATATTGCTGGAAATAATTTATTTGCTCAAGTTACTTTAGGACCTTCGATTGGTGTAATTGAATATGCCGACAGATTATTCTGGTGGGGGGAAATTAATAAAGTTCAAACATTATTGAATATGGGTTTTAACGGAAATTATAATATTAATTATACTCCAGGTGGTTGGTCTGCTGGAGATAGCCCAAATTCAACATTAGCTTATGACAACCTTCAAGGATTCTCTTATTGCATAACAGGTAATGCTTCTGTGAATCAACAAGGTATTATAAGTCAATCTGCATATCAAGATCAAAATAATGTTTCTATTTTACAACCAAATCAGTTATATAGATTTAAAGTAAAATTAACTCCAACTGTTTTGCAATATATTACTAATATTACTCAACAATGGAATTATGCTGATTATCTAAATCAAAATTTTACTGGTGCTGCTTTTTCTACACAATTTAGCAAAGTTGATCCTTTCAATGAAATTTCAATTAATGGAATTTCTGGTTTATCTATAGCTGGTGGTAATGGCGTATCTGGAACAAGTTATTATCAATATAATAATCCAGTTGAAATTCCAACTATTACTACACCAGGATTTTTAATTTCTGGATCAAATTCCAACACTACTATAATTTCTAATACTTATCCAATAAGGTCATTAATTAATTCTCAAGCTACAGCTACTACAAATGGAATTGTGGATGCCAATACTTCAAATACAGTTATTTTAACAGGTTTTCCAAATGTTAGCACTGTTGGTATTAGTAGTTTAACCCTTAGTTATTTGCAAGTTACTTCTGCAAGTTTATCTAATGATCCACAAGTTGGATTGGGAGAGGCTGTTTTTAGTTTGTCATTTGATAATGGAAATACATTTCCACAAATTTTGGGTAGTGTGTCGTTTCTAGGTTCTACTGCTACATCATTTTTTACATATAATATTCCTATTAATGATATTTCTACAAAAACTACCAATTTAAATAATCTTGCTTTAAAATTATTTACATATGCTTATGTTATGGCTGATAGCAATCCTGGCGAAACAATGATATCCAATGGAATTTTAGAAAATATTGTGGTTACTGCTACTCAACTAGTTACAACTCCAGCTCATTATCTATATGAAACTGGCAATATTTCATTATTTAATATTAATCTAAATCCTAATAGTACTGGGAATATTTTAACATTATATAATCAAAGTATTACTGGAAACTCGCAAATTAATCCAAGTAATGCTTTTATTGGAATTAATATTCAACCAAATAATGCAAATAGTTCTTCTAAATTATATTTAAATTATAATCAAAGCGAAACTTTGATTGTTGATATACCAACCAGTCAAAATCCTTTTAATGTAATTATGTCTGCTACTCCACAAAATATTGCAAATGTTTCTTCAACTTTAATGACATTTAATATTGTTCCTACTTTGGGTAGCAACGCCACCATAAGCACTTTAGTTCCTTATTCAAATATTGCAAATGTTGCATTGAATTATATTATTGCAGATAATGCAAATATAACTGGAAACATTCTATCTTCTAGTATTGCAAATTGGCCAGTCGATATTTCTTCACAAACCACTGGATCAATACCAAAACAAATTGGTGTGTCAGCCAATACAGTATTATCTGGTTCAATTGTTTCTTCTTTATATTCTCCTAGCATTGGATCAGCTATCGCAACTGCAACTATTCCTTTGAATATTCTACCAACTGATGGCGAATTTGTAGAAGCTGTCTTTTCTAAACCAACTGGTCCAGTTATTCCCAGTGATCTTTTACTTCAAATTTATGCTCAAAATATGTCGGCTGGCCAAACAATTGCGTTAAATGATGCAATGTTGATACCAGATAATTATCCAGTCAATGAAACATCTTTAATTTCTAGTTATATTGCAAATCCAACAGCATATGATGATGAAACTGGAAAAATAGAAATACCGATTGCTGGGGAAAAAATCATAAACTGCTTCAAACTTCGTGATATTCTTTACATCATAACAGACCATTACATCTTCCAAACTCAAGATAATCCAAATTCTGAGCCAAGTCAATGGGTAGTTTCTCAATTAGTCAATGCGTCAGTGGGTGGTATTGGTCCATACTGCGTAGGTCAAGGCAGAAAAAATTCGTTTATTTTAGATCGATCTGGACTTTGGAGTTGCACTGGGACTGACCCAATATTAGTATCTGAAGAAATATTGCCGGGTTATATTTTGGATACCATTAACTGGCCATATGCTCATACCAGTTGGGTATTTAATGACGTTCAACAAAGACGAACTTACTTCGCTGTGCCTGTCAATGGAAGTACAATTCCAAATCTATTGATTTTGGTGAATACTAAGGGTCTAGACCCAGCATATGATTCAGATTTAAGCGAGCCAATCCACGCAAGCACCTTTACTGGAAAATTAATTTCCAATGACAAGTCCATAAAATTTGCAACTTGGTCGCCACAGATAAATTATACTGGGTTATTAAATGTTGATGCTTCTCAAGAACGAACTACTTTTTGTGGTAGTAAAGGGAATATGTACTACTTGAATTCAAAAAAATATCAGGATGATGACTATGGAACAATACAATCTCAGTACGCTACATATTTCTTTATCACTGAAACTGAGGCTCAACAACTACAACTTGATTCGAGTCAAAAATTGTACACATACTTGACTGCTGCTTTTACTGGCATAGGTGATTTGATAATTACTCCATTTGTAAATAATACTACTTCCAATTGGCAGCCGCTGTCTAGTAGAACGCTTTCAGAAATTTCCAATGATGACTTCAATTGGAATTTGAATATTAAAGGTTCACGTGTTAGCTTCTTGATTACTGTTAATCCAGATAGCAATGGCGATGCTGCATTTTCTTTAACCAAAATGAGTTGTTATTTACAGAACAACCCAACTGGACTTGTGCGAGGTCGATAGATGACTAAAATTTTCGATTTCATAAATCACAAAAAATATATTATAATAGATACTAAACTAATATTAAAAACTTGGGATCAAAAAGAAGCAGAGCAAGAATATGAAAAGAATTTGCAAAAGAGGGCATGAGGCAGAAGTGGGTAAAAGATGTAAGGAATGTAAGAAAATCTATCGATTAAATAATCCAGAAAAAATAAAAGCAATAAGTAAAAAATATTATATTAATAACCCAGAAAAAATAAAAGCAATAAGTAAAAAATATTATATTAATAACTCAGAAAAAATAAAAGCAAGAAAGAAAGAATATCTATTAAATAATTCAGAAAAAATAAAAGCAATACGTAAAAAATATTATATTAATAACCCAGAAAAAATAAAAGCAAAAAATAAAAAATATAAATTAGAAAACCCAGAAAAAATAAAAGCAAGAAAGAAAGAATATCTATTAAATAATTCAGAAAAAATAAAAGCAATAAGTAAAAAATATTATATTAATAACCCAGAAATAAAAGCAAGAAATAAAAAATATAAATTAGAAAACCCAGAAAAAATAAAAAACACTGAGTTAGTAAGAACGTATGGTATTACATTAGAAATGTACAATAAAATGTTAGTAGACCAAAATTTTTGCTGTGCAATTTGTGGAAAACACAACAGCAACTTTAAAAAGCAACTGAGTGTAGATCATGATCATGAAACAGGAGCAGTTCGTGGTTTATTGTGCCACCATTGTAATACAGGTATTGGTATGTTCAAAGACAATACAGAAATATTAAAAAAAGCAACAAACTACTTGGAGAAAAATGGCAAACATTAGAAATATAGCAGCACTTAAAGCATCAACTAAATTCGGTCCAAATGAAGCGAGAATGCTTGGGGAGGCGCTCGAAGATATAACCAAGCACATCACCAATATGAATACTGCCTTAGCATTAAACTCTGATGGCAGCACAGCCACCCCACCTCCAATCAACAACATCAGTGTCACTGCACAAAATGGCTTGCATCAAATATCAATTACAGACAATAATAGTCTATTTCGACCCATCAATTACTTTGCAGAGTATTCTCCGAGTCCCTCTTTTAGCAATGCTCATACAATCGATCTTGGCTCATCAAGGAACCATGTAATCTCACTAGGAAATCAGCCAGTCTATTGGCGTGCTTATAGCCAGTATAAGTTTGGAGGCGCGCCTTCCGCACCAGTTGTCCATGGCAATTCAATCAAACCAACGCAAGTTACAGCAACTTATGTAAATGCAAATCTCTCTGTCTCAGGACCAGCCATTCCAATAAGCTCTGGCTCAGGTACATCCACAAATCCAAATGGCGGCGCAGGTGCTGGAAAAACAGCATTTACCAATTTAAATAACCCGCCCAAGTTAGGATAAAAGATATAATCTTATATGAGCAAAGAAAATATTCCAAATGTTAGAATTAGACCATACGTTAAAGAAGATTTCCCTGCTGTCATTGCTTTGTTTAATAAACAGCAATTTGTCTATGAATTTCCTACAGAGGATGAATTCGTAGATATCCAATTAGTGGTAAATGAAGAGGACGAAATTCAAATGGTGTTAGCATCCAGAAAAATTATTGAATATTACCTTTTAGTTAACCCAGACAGAGAAATTAACGCTTGGACTACATTTGCTTATATTAAGTTATTGATTGCCGAAAGCTGGAAAAAACTAGCCAAAGCTGGCTATAAACAAGTGTTTGCTTTTTTGCCACCTGAAATTGCAAAAAATTTTGGAAGAAGACTGATTAAACTGGGCGGAAAATGTTACACTTGGCCTGTTATTGGTGGAAAAATTTTATAATGGAGTATTCTAAATGAAAAGTCAGAAAAAAGCTGTAATTAAAAGCATGACTAGGTTGGCAATTTAATGCCTCGCGGAGCTGAAAAAGCAGCAATTGACTTAGCTCATACTACTAATAATGATGCCAGTGGTATGATGAATAATGCCAATGAAAATTACAATCCATTGCATACTTTTTTTACTAATGAGTTAAACAATCCACAAGGATTTTCTCCTCAAGATTTATCTTCTATGACTACAGCTTCTAATCAAACATTGGGTGGAAGTAATGCTGGTGCAGTTGGTGGACTCGCAACATTAGCTGCTAGAACTGGAAATGCTGCTGGTTTAGCAACTGCTCAAGATCAATCGGCTAGAAATAATGCTAAGATTGCTTCTGGTAATGCTTTAGATATTCAAGGAAAGAATGCTGAATTGAAACAAAAACAACAACAATCTGGTGCTCAAGGATTAAGTTCATTATATGGCGAAAACCTTACTGACAGTCTTAAATCTCTTGGATTATCTGATGAGGCCATCAATACTTGGCTAAAAGGAGCTAATGAAACAAGTGGCGATATCAGTAAAATAACTGCTGAAATTGCTGGAGGTTTATCTGGTGGGGCTGGTGGAGTAGCTGCTGCTGCAAATGGTGGAACCAATCCTGCAAGTTTTGGTGGTGGTACATCACCTTCTGCTAGTTCTGCTAGTTCTGCTTTTGGATTTTAAGGAGATATATGGACCAAGATTTATTACAAGATCCGAATGAAATATTAAAACAAAACGCTTTAAATGCTGCGACACATCTGGTGGACCCATTGACTGGTGTAGCTCAGAAACCTATTCCCACTCAATTAAATCCAATGGCAGCTTTACAAAATGCTGCTCAAAATTCTTCTGTTCAATCTCCAGCACAGAAATCAATTATTCCTCCACCAGTTTCTGCTCAACCAGCAGTTATGCCAGCTATAACACTTCCAAAAGTAAATGGAATTGGTCCTGGTGCTGGGTTGATGTCAGGAACTATCAAAGGAACTAATTCTGGAATATCTGAACCTATCGATAATTCTGATAATTCTAAACCAAATGTTCTTTCTCCATTGGATATAGCAAAAAATAAAGCTGATGCTTATAACTCAGGTGAACTAAAACCAGCAGTTAATGGTTTATATAATAAAGCCAAAGACATTAATAATCCATTTTTAAGAGTATTGGGAGAAATTGGAGCGAGAGGAGCACAAGTATTAAATGGTGTTGGAAGTGTTGTTGCTCCTGCAATTATGAAAGATATTCCAGGATCTTCTTTAAATTTTGCTGGAAGAGATTTGGCTGCAAATCAAAGTTATAATAATATGCTTGCTCAAAATAAAACTCAAGCTGAAACTGATTTAGAAAATTCACAATCAGATAAATTTGATAGAGAGGGAAATAGTGTTGAGCCAACAATAACTGCTAAAGGGGAAATTGTTGGTTGGAGAAACAAAACAACTGGTGAACCAATCGATGAATTGAAATATACTCCACAAATGACTCAGGCAATTTCTGCAACCAAAACTCCTGATACTTGGAAACCAGTAACTGGAATGGTATCTTCGATAACTGGAGAACCATTAGAAACAAATGATAAAGGAGATTATAGGCCAATTAACGGATCAGTTAAAGTGTCAAAAACTGGCGCTGATACTGAAGCTGAAATGGATGCAAAATATCAAAATCTTGTTCAAAAACAAATTCAAGGGCAGAAATTATCTCCTGAAGACACTGCGAGTGTTTCCGCTTATAAACAACGAAAGTTGTTGGTTCCAACTGCAAATAATGTAGTTAAAGTTGAAATGCAACAAAAAGGGTTTGAAAATCAAAAAACTAATCAAGAAAGACAATTCAGCCACCAAGATGTTAGAGATATTGATCAAAAATATGTTCTCCCAGCCGAATCAGTTGAAAAATCATATGAAATGGCAAATAATGCTTATAATGATTATATGGATGCACGAAAAGCAGGTAAAACATTACCAACTGGTGCTGAATCAATGGTTGCGTTATCCACACACTTAGCAACTACATTTGGTAATGTAAAAGGTTCCAGAATCACAAAAGATATGATTGAAAAACATCTTGATGCTAGAGGTATTTCAGATACAGCACTTGTTGCTATACAACGTCTCACTAATGGAGATCCTCTATCTCCAGATCAATGGACAGGCTTTCACGATTTAATTACTCAAAGTAGAAATATTTCTTGGATGACTGCTGCCAAAGAAGCTGCAAGAAAAAATGTGCCAGTTAATTTTATGCCAGAAGATTTAAAAACAAGAACTATTAATGGACAAACAGTTGTTCTTAATGAAAAAAATGGACAATATGAGGAACAATAATGCCAACTAAAAAAAGTTATTCTCCTGAAGAAGTACTGGGTAATTCAAGTAATAATGTTACTGCACCTACTTCTAATAAAAAAAGTTATTCTCCTGAAGAAGTACTGGGTACTTCAAATAATACTGATACACCAGTTGCTGATCAGCCATCTACTTATACTAAGTTAACGTCTCCACCAACTATGTCTGATTTTAACAGGCCAAATAGTTTATTTAAAGTTCCAAATTGGACAAAACAACCTTTAGGAGCACTTGGTGCTGCTGGATCAGTTGGTTTGGGAGTTCCAGGCGGAATTTTTAATTCTATTGCTCATCCTGTTAATTCATTTTTGAATCCTTTACAAGATTTGTACAACCAAGCAAAAGAAGAAAATCAAAATGGATTAACTCTTCCTGGGATAGTTCATTCTGCTGAATCAGCAGTTCCTATTTTAGGTCCAATGGTTAACGGATTAACAAATCAAGTCCAAAAAGGTGATATAGGTCCAGCTATTGGAAGTGGATTAACACAAGCTGGATTGGCAGCTACAGGAGATGAAGCTGGTGATATTGCAGGAGGAGTTGCAAAACCAATTTTGAAAACTGGTATACGAGGTATGGGCAAAGTTGCAGCAAGTCCATATACGCCAATTGGTGCTGGTCTTTTGGGGCACGCTCTTGGCGTTCCATTAGGATGGGATATTGGAGGAGCAGCTGTTGGTAGTATGTTGGCAAGAATTCCAGAATTTAAAAATCTTGCTGGAAGAGCAGCTACACTTGGAGAAGTTCCAGAATGGCAAAATATGATGGCGCAGCCTGCTCTTGTTAAGATGATGATGAAAGGAACTAATGAAGACGGAACTTTGGCTCCAAATAATGAAGATTTTAATGGTCCATTAATGAATGAAGTAACTAGACCACGTATATTTGATCCAAACGTATCAACTCCAGATCAATATGGCGCTATGTTATCTGATAGAGAAGCTGCTTTGAGTAAAATTAGAGGTTCATTAGATAGAGCTGTGAATCCATACTTCAATAAAGACATCAAGGGTGCACCGCTTACTGGAGTTAAGACTGGTATTGATCCAGCTACTGGTGGGTGGACGGTTACTGATGAAGGAGTAGGGAACCCAAAGTTTTATGCTGATAATGCAAAAGCTATTGCAAAAGCAAGAGCAAAAGTTTTAACAAATGGATTTGCGCCTGCTCTTGATATGAGCAAATTTAATAGTCTAGCTTCTAAAGTGGAGACTGGTTCTGGATATGGACTGGCTGCTGCGCAGCCATTTGGTGCGCTCAATCAAAATAATGGTCGCAGAGATGAGTTCGGAAATCTAGTTCAAGATGAGAATCAATAATGAAATTTCTTGAGTGGTTTGAAAGTATATTTAGTTCTGCACCAGATAGTGCAAGTTTTGGCAGATTCGCTGCGTTACTGGTTACTATAACCAACATTTTCTGCACAATTTTTATAGTCTGTGCAAACCCTGGCTTATTGGTCTACTTGTGGATGATAACAGAATGCTCAGTATTATTGATACTTGCAGTGTTGGTTCCGACTAAGATCATAGAGTTCCTCAACGTTTTGAAGAGATAATCTTTAGCTTGATGCAAGCCCACTCAGCAAAGCCAGAGTAGATCAATAGCAAATATAATAGACCAATCATCCCACCCAGCATAACTAAAAAACATAATAAACCGAAAAGTTCAAATATAAACATTTTATTCTCCTAAATAATTAGCTGCGATATTCTTTCCAAGAAATTTTCTTACATTCTTTGCAATATTTATCCACTTCTGCTTCATGCCCTCGTTTGCATATTCTTTTCATATTCTTTCCCTTCTTCTTTCATTATTATTTATCTAAATCTAAAAATTTAGGCTATTATCTCTATATTGCTGGCCGATCTCAGTTGCAATCTCGATTCGTCTATGTCTCACTTCTTCATACGTGTAATCTAAAGTATTCATTTCAACTAATTCTACTGGCGGAAGTTCAATAATCTGTAATTTTTTGATTGTATTATATTGGTTTTTGCTTTTAGCTATTTTATTGTATCGGCGACGGGTCTTTGAATTTTTGCGATACTCTTTCTGGTAATCTTTCTGATACTCTTTCTGATATTCAGCATATCCACTTGCTTCGCGTCTAATTTTGACACATCCTGGACATAATTTATAAACTGTGTCGTAGGTGTGCAAACCTTTTCTACATAATTTTTCCATACTGTATTTATTATACGACAGTTTTTGTCATTTGGTCAACAAGTTTTTGTTTTAAGACACCAATTTAGCCACTAATTTGACATTAATTGTTGGCTTCTTGATATATTCAATTGCCCGACCATTTTGTTGAATAGCAGCCATTTGCACAGATTCGCTTGGATTGTTGATGTATCCAATTGCACGACCATATCGTTGAACAGCAGCCAGTTGCACAGCTTTGCTTGGCTTGTCGATGTATTCAATTGCACAACCATCTTGTTGAACAGCAGCCATTTGCACAGCTTCGCTTGGCTTGCTGATGTAGCAAATTGCCCAACCATTTTGTTGAACAGCAGCCAATTGCACAGCTTCGCTTGGATTGTCGATTAATTGAATTGCAAAACCATTTTGTTGAACAGCAGCCAGTTGTGCTTTTTCATCCATATAAATAATCTCCTAACTAATCAATTTTATATTCCTTTTCAAAGTTTTTTGACCCAAAATAAGTTGTTGATTCTAAAGGCTCAGAAATCCCTAAATCATCCTTTATCGCACTATAAGCCTCTTTTGTGTATATGAGTGCGTTTTCATTTTTATATTGTTGTTTTAGGCGTGTTTTTTGTTTGACTATGTTTTTATCACATTTCTTCATATCAACTCCAACACCAATTTAACTTCTTCTTCTGTCAGTTCAGATACTATAATGAAGTATTTATATTTTAATGTCAGAATATTTTTAATATCTGGATTATCGAGAAATCGGTTGAAACATTCTTCCCATCCTATAACTTGTTTGGTTGAGTTAAATTTAACTTCATAATATTTGTCGTTATTTGATATGATCATATTTTCACCTTCATTATATTTATAGAAATCTTTAAAAATCGTCCCTTTAACGATTGGGAAGATGTAGCATAATTTCTTGTAAATTACGACCGGTCGTAGCTCGGTCGTAACGCAAATACTTTAGAATCAACAGGTCGTAGAAAATACGGTCGTATAGAGAGAACACACAATAATTATCTATATAAGACTGATCCAGTCCAAATAATTATCTATTAGAATCATATATATAGAAGCATATTAAAAAAGTGTGCTCATATATCTACGACAACAACGACCGTTGATTCTAAAATGGTTAGCAGTTACGACCGAGGCTACGACCTACGACCGAATAAAGTATATTACGACGACAAAAATCTTTAAAAATCGTCCCTTTAACGATTGGGAAGATTTCTTGTAAATTACGACCGGTCGCAAATCAGTCGTAACTCGGTCGCAACGCAAATACTTTAGAATCAACCCGGTCGCAACTCGGTCGCAACTCAAATACTTTAGAATCAACAGGTCGCAAAAAAATACGGTCGCATTGAGAGA
>Ga0302268_1000248_pt1 | contig 34414 bp, 26 predicted proteins | sample III_Bog_E2_1_FD_194554 | JGI IMG/M metagenome (GOLD analysis project Ga0302268, IMG submission 194554) | Peat permafrost microbial communities from Stordalen Mire near Abisko, Sweden - III_Bog_E2_1 | ecosystem: Environmental > Terrestrial > Soil > Wetlands > Peat | place: Sweden: Abisko... | reverse complement strand
CCCTGTCTCAATACTTTTTATATTTATCTTTATCTTACAAATAAACAATAACAATTATAGTCTGGCAATATTGTAAAAATCTTTGTTAGTTCCCAAATTGATTTAAGCAATTGATTCTGATCCTTACAGTCATAAATGATGAGCTGCAGGTTATCTTTTGTATAACTTGGACTTTATAAATAATTATATTTGATAAATAGATGAATGATGGCGTTATTGAAGATAACTTGAGCCTTCTATCTCACAAGTAGCACTCTAATCCCGAATTAGTCAGCATTCGAAAAAAATTGATTGCACCCAATAGCATACTGCCTGGCCATATGATTAGATCACATTCTCCAGTTCATATCCTCCCTGTTGAGAGAGATTTTTAATCACAAGCAGGGTACCACATGCTACTCGACTCAATTAAGCCATAATCTGAATACGAGGAAGATAGATTAGCATCCAGTAGATCAAAGAATATTTTGTTTATGAAAGGCAAAATCAGGGCCGAAAGTAATCTTAACGAAAGTCGAAAGAAGTAAAATTTTAATTTAATCTAATTTAGCAGAAAACCTAACAAAATAAAATAAATGGAGCCTGATATTTTGCAGTTTTTAGACACGAATATTCACAACATTCTGAACTATCCAGAGAAAATAGTATTTATTAGCAAAACTGCAATACTTAGTTGTCGGCTTGCTTCTCAATATAAAACCATGATTCAAACCGATAAGTACACGAATTAAGATAAGAAAAATCTTTATATTAGCTTTGTGCAGCAGAATCGTTACTATGGAACTATACAATATGCCTTTGATCGGCACAAACAGTAACAAATAAATTCATTAATAAATTATCCCAATACGGATTAATATCTTTAATTTGATGATAATTTTGAGTCCTCCAATATATACCTCGCTATGAGGTGTGATGAATAATTATTAAAAAAACATCGAAAGGAAAAGGAGATGTTTTCACACTTGTATTTTGTGAATGTAAGACTAGATTACAACACTAAATCATATGGTCAATGGTTCTACTTTAAAGTGAAAAGAAAAGAATCGCCTTTTTCTTTTAGTAGGCATGGGAACAACCTCTTTAAATTTATGATTACTAATATGACCAAAAACTCAAGCCTATTTGGGAAAGGGCTTAAGATCTCCGTCTGCAGAGGTGGAGTTTGGACTAAATAGGGGATAAATATTCGGTATTATAAAAACAGCCTAAGAAGAGAAGATATGCCTCCTCCTGAAAGTGGTGATAACGACTAAGCAATCGTCACAAATATTAAATACTAATAAACATACTATACACTTGAATTTACTCTTTAAATTTGTCAAGATTAGGAAATATACATATCCTACAACTAGCCTTACACCTTTAGCAGATTAGGAAAAGTTTTAGATAATCTTACCAAGCGATACTAAGAAAATAAAGTTAATATAATCGAATTTAAGAGAAGTATTCTTTGTAGCACATATCTTAAAAATAATATAGAAGTACTTACTTTCACCGCCAACTAAACTAAGGAATATCTTTAAGGAGAAAAGAATGTGATATTTGTAATGGGACGAACTCATCCCATCTAAACAGCAGGCTCACATGTTATCGAAGGCATTATTCAAGAACTATTACAACTTTTTGTTGAAAATCCAAATTAAAAGCACAAAAATCACCCTCTATACCGCTTACTTTAGAATTTTATTATCAAGATAATCCCAATGACTAATCCTGATGGAGTAATTCTTGGTAATTCAAGATGTAATATTGCAGGTTATGACTTGAATCGGAGTTGGAAACTCCCTCGATTGTAAAAATGTAAAGAGGTCTTCTACATCAAGAAACATATATTTCAATATCAGAAGAGGATTGAGATGTTTATCGATTTGCATGCTCACTCCAAAAAGAAAAATGTGTTTGCTTACGGTTGTCATGATATTTCCAATCCTTATTCTACTCGAGAGTTTCCATATCTACTTTCCAAACTATCAGCAAACGATTTCATTTTTCAATAATGTAGATTTACAAAGATGAACTAATGGAAATAGAACAGTCGTCGTAAAAAAAGTAAAGAAGGAACTGCTCGAGTATTTCTCTATGACACCTTAAAAATACCTAATATTTTTACAATATAGAATTCCTATTGTTCTGCCAAGAATAGCGTGTTTCATTATGATAAATCATCGTATCAGGTTATTGGGGCGGACATTCTTAAGGCTATATCATTATATTTTTCACCGCAATTTAAGAAACATGAATGGCCGGAATTAAATCCTACCTTAGATTTGGAAAATAAATAAATAAAACGATTTTCTAATCAAAGTCGAATCGAAGTATCTCTTGGTAACACTTTTAGTGATTTTGAGCTAAAATTGACAATAAACTCTTCCGGAAATTAAAACAATAAGATAAAGATATAAGCTCAATCAAATAGCTAGCCCATAAATTATAGCGATATTCGCTCAAAGTATTTGCAGGAGTTACATTAATAGAGTGAAAATATATCAATTGGACTTCTTTAAGATGATCCTTCTGAATCAGAGTAGGAGAAGAGGATCTATGAAATAAAAGCTAAAAAGAATGAGAAAATGAACACTGAAGGGTCAATCCAGAAAGGAAAATCAAAGACATAAAGATTGCTTCATTATCTCCATAAAAATGCTGCTACACCAACTAATCATACTTCTATTCATCATAATTTATCAAATCTTAAGTTTTCAAATCATAACTCCGAAACAAGTCTCGCTAAAATTACAAAAATAACTAAAGATAAGTTTCACACTCTCAATAAATAAATTCGATTTGCCGAGGATTAAAGCCAGGATCATTCATAGCAAGGAAGGAAATAAAAAATATTAATCAAGCGAGGTTTAACTCATAGGAAAAAGAAATAACCTGTTGAATCTTAGCAGTTCAAATCCAATAAAAAAGAACATTTTTTATCAGTTATTGAGATAGGAATTGACAACACCATCTAAAAATTGCACGATTATCGACTAAATCTCTTTTAAAAAAATGAATCTAAATAGAGAGTAAAATCTATCACTACTTTTCGACATTCTAAGAATCCTCATTAAGAGCAAACCAAAAAATTGAATTTTTCGTAAGCCAATCCAACTTTTCCTTCAAATAGAGACTAATAAATAAAATAATATATGAGAAGACTGATAAAGCCTAAACTTAATATAAATGACTAAAAAAGTGATGAAAAAAAGCGAATAGAAAGGCATCAAGAAGAATAACGTCAATTGAGTAAATCCCGGATGTATTTTCCTGCTGACTTACGTCATTCTAAGATAATATCTTTTCAAAGTGGCAAACGTGCGAGATTTAAAATAGAAAGGAGTTTCCTTTGACTAAATTAATATTATAAGTAAATTCAATTAATTTAACATTGTATACCTCAATTATCAATACATTATGAATTTACCAATCAATATTTATTGATGCTACTTGGTATATTATTAATTGATTTTAAAGTAGCATAAAATATTCCTATCACTTTATAGATTGGCATTAGAAAATCACCTAGCATAATGAAAATCACCTAGCATAATGAAAATCTTATAATAGAATTGATAAGACTATTTAATTTGTGATGTGGAGGGCTTTAATATTTGTTTTATAAAGCTTTGAGTTCAAAAAGCATGGGAAGTTGTATGACATCTGAAAATTTAAAGATAGTTGAAATGATAAACAAAAGATAAGGCAAGAAACGTGTTTAACGTGTTGATACCATTAATACTCAAGACCCTGAATATATGAGACCGACAGAGCTGAAAATAAAATAATCTGATATTCCAGAACTTTTGCCAGCTAATTCAACAATCATCAAAACGGGTTCACTGCCCGGAACTGCTCATACTTCTTCAGAAAATCATTAACATTAGGCAACATAGAAGGAAAATGTTAAAATTAATCAAGTGAGTGCTCGATTTAGTGACTCTTTGAGTATGTTTTAACTGAGGGAATAGAGCATAAAAAGACCAAAAGATAGACCAACTATCAACCAAAATATGATAATGAACTATTGAGTCACTATATAATACATAATCAGAAAGATCAAAAGTAAAGATGAAGAATGAAATAAACAAAGATCCTTTAGATATTATACAGGAAGACATTGGAAACGATAATTCTAAACTTTTGATTTTTATATATTTATTTTCAACTATAATCAAGGAAGCATATCTATTTATGCTATTTATGAAATTTACATCATAGTAAACTATTAATATCTTATTTATAGACTCATTTATTAATCTTAATCATGAGAAGAATCAACCCTTCTAATATTGCATTTCACAAATTAATCAAATAAAATTTATATTCTCTCTATTTAAGATTTTATCTAAGATGTAGATTTATAGACTATCAATACATTCCTTCCATTCCTCCCATTCCGCCCATTCCACCCATTCCGCCCATACCACCCATAGGGTTGCCAGCTTTTTCCTCTTTTTTATCCACAATCATGCACTCGGTAGTAGTCATGTAAGCACTGACTGAAGCTGCGTCTTCTAAAGCAACTCGCACAACCTTAACAGGGTCAATGATTCCTCGAGCAATGAGGTCAACAAATTCACCCTTATTGGCATCAAAACCGAAGCTTGTATTGCTACTAGCAAGCACTTTTTCAATGGTTGTAATTCCTTCAAAACCAGCGTTGTCTGAAATCGTCTTGCAAGGTAGAGTAATAGCTTTTTTAATAATTTTTATGCCCAATTATTGTTCAGTATTTAAGGGCTTGAGCAAATTTAAGGTTTTGCTTGCGTAAAGAAGAGCGCATCCACCACCTACAACAATTCCTTCCTCGATAGCTGCTTTAGTAGCACAAATAGCATCTTGAACTCTGTCTTTAATTTAATTGACCTCGACCTCAGAGCCTCCTCCGACCTTGAAAACACCAACTCCTCCAGCAAGTTTGGATAATCTTTCTTGAAGTTTTTCTTTGTCATAAGTGCTGGTTGTATTATGGATTTGCTCCTTAATTTGAGTGATTCTCTCATTCAAAGCAACTCTATATAAAATATTTGGTACTTATCTCCATTACCGTTAAGTAAGACGGTATCATCCTTTGTTATTTCGATCTTGCCTGCAGTTCCGAGTACTGATTCATCACTTTCATCAAAAGTTACTCCAACTTCTTCTGAGATAACGGTAGCTCCTGTGAGAATAGCGATGTCATTGAGAATTGCTTTTCTATTGTCTCCAAAGGATGGTGCCTTTACAACGCATACACTAATACTGTTTTGAACTTTATTGAGGATGAGACTGGTGAGAGGTTCACTTTCCACATCATCTGCAATTATCAACAAAGGTCTCTTCTTTTGAACGGCAGCCTCAACAAACTTGAGAATTTGATTGAAGGAGGTAACTTTGTGCTCAGAAATAAGGATAAGAGGCTTCTAGAATTATACTTTCTGAGCTTTGAGATTGTTGATAAAGTATGGAGAAATATATCCGCGGTCAAATTTCATTCCTTCCACGAATTCAATCTCATGCTTCAATGTTTTACTTTGTCCAATGGTGATCACACCTGTGTTACCGACTTTCTCAAGTAGATCAGCGAGAAGTCCTCCAATGTGTTAGTCTCCATTAGCAGAAATAGTAGCCACACTCTTGATTTGTTCCTTGCCCTCGACGGGGATGGCTACTTTTCTAAGTTCTTCAACAATGCTCACCACAGCCATATCTATGCCTTTTTTCATCTCAACTAGGTTGACTCCAACTTCCACTTTCTTTAGAGCCTCCTTGAAGATGGCTCTAGCCAATACAGTTGCTGTAGTGGTGCCGTCTCCTGCTTAATCGTTGGTTTTGTTGGCGACGGACTTCACCAGACTAGCTCCCATATTGGCGAATCTGTCTGAAAATTCGATAGCTTTAGCGACAGTAACACCGTCCTTGGTAATTTTGACTGGTCCATATCCTTGATCAATGAGAACGTTCCTGCCGTTGGGTCCGAGAGTCACCTGCACCGCATCAGCCAAAGCATCACATCCCTCCAACATCTTATTTCTGGCTTCATTTCCAAAAAGGAGCTCCTTTGCGAAGAAGGAAGAGTTAGCATGAGTAAGTCTGGTAATCTTGGCGATTCTGCTCTGCATGTTGATTATAAAATTAATTATGGCATATCAACTTTCGACAAATCTATCATTCTGATTATTCTAGAATTTTACGATAAGAAATAGTTAAAGTTAGTTAGGCACAGAGCACGCAGCAAACATTCCTAGATGTCACAATACAGTCCATAAAACAATAATTAGGAAATACAGAATTTTATAGCTGCATCTACTTCTCCTCAAAGAGATACTCAATCCATATCTAAAATAAATAATTGAAATATTTTTTAAAGTTAGAATACTTAGGATATTAAAGAATCTCTTGAAATTTATTATGCCAATGAATATATGTTAATTCTTTTTATAGATAATGAGGAAATGATTATCATTTGGCCTCTTGAGCAATCTTAAATTTGACCAACAATTCGCTGTAATGGTCGTGAATCTGTTTTTTTTCATCTGCTTTCTTCTTAATTGCGACTAATTGCTCTGCTATTTCGACTTAGCTAAAAACGTTAATTGCAACTAAATTCGATTTAGCCTCTTCATAGACTTTGTTGATCTTATCAATGTTTTACATCAGTCTTTTCTGTTGTTCCACAATCCATCCTCCAAGAGATTTAAGTTACTCATTAAGGATATTAATTATAGCCTCTTCAATTTTGACACTTGTTTGATCTCTTTTGTTATTGAGACTGTCATTTTACTCATTATGTTGTGCTTAAGTTTTTATAGTTTGCAATTCTTTGCTAATAAGATGAAATTGGTCAATTCTTTGTTTAAAATTTTCAGAAAAGATATCATAGGTCACTAACACCTCTGACTATAATGGCTGTTGGGATGTCGAGATGCTTTTTTCTCGACTTGCTTATTTAGCGATAATTTTAGTTTTTCTTCCCATTCTGAAAAATATACGTAAATGCCCGCATTCTGGATTTAAAGTGCCAAAATAATTATACCTATTTTTAAAAATAATATCATTTTTTACATACTAAAGTAACTCTAGGATAAAAACTATTTAGGCTATTCGCATGAAGCTGGTAGATATTTAACAAGCAAAGTTCTTTTATTGTTTTTAAATGTATTAGGACCTTACTCAATAACTTTCTTATATCATCTAAAATAAACGTAATCCTTAACATATTTTAATGAGTTAGCTTATCAATATCTATCAATCATTATTGATACTTATTTCAGCATCAATACTATAAATAAAAAATAAGGAGTTAATTGGTCTATTAATTCCAATTTAATCAATAAAAATAAGTAAGGCATGCGAATTATGTAACTGTATCGCATCGAAAGCGATTATCAAAATCATAAGAAACGCCTTGATAGCATCAAAAAACTAGACAGCAAAGAGAAAATTGCCAGAATTACCAGTCACCAATTTTATGTCGCCAGTGAACATAAAAAAATTAGAATTAATGCTGAAATGTTTCATTAAAAGGAGGAGGTTAGCCGTCGAGAACATACTCTTTCTCTCATGCACAAAACAATTAGTGACCACTCCAGAAGAATTAAGCAACATTATGAGCTTGCGCCTCTTAATATCGACGTCGTGCCAGGTCATAAAAATTTAAGAAAACCCATCGAACTGGATCAACTAGAGAGCGAAAATGCAAAAATGAATGCAAAAATTATGAATACAAAGAGTGTATATAAGTCATTTCGGAGAAGTCCAGACGTCTCAGACAATAATATTAAACCTGATCGATAAAAGAGTCGTATGAATGAAAAATAGAAGTTGATGGCTCTTCTCAAAACCCAGTTTAAGTTGTAGCCTACTGTTGTGTTCCCAAAATGCAAAACAAAGCCGATTCAAACAGACAGTGAAGATTTAAATGGAAAGAAGTAAAGGAATGAATCGAGTTTACGATCTTTATAGATGCCAATTTAGTGATAAAACCAATACTCAATTTTACTCTTTATATGAATAGCAATTAATGAGTAATTATCAATATAATTTGATTTATTAAATATTAATAAAACTCCTTATTGTTGATAAATTATTATTTGGTAATTGATCCCTTTCTATGATAGAATGGGAGAAATATATGTTTAATGTGTCTTTTTTAATAATTCAAATGTTGTAATCACTTTAACTTACCATTAACTATACGTTATTTGTAGCCATAATTTAGCATCTTTCGCTATTTATGATTTGTGATTAAATTTGTTGAATGAAAATTAAATATACGCTCTTAATCCAAATTAATGTCGTTACAATCTACAAAATAGTAAGTTATCTTAAAGATAATCTGAAATATAAAGAAATAGTATGCCTTTAACTAAAGTGTACTCCTTTCTAATTAAGGAAATAGATGAATGAACTTAATACAAAAAAATAGTTTATATTTTTCCAAAAAATGGAAAAATCAAGGTCTCTGAACTGTTTGGTAAATGGAAGGGCGTATCCTTTCCTTTGATAACTTATTTTTCGATAGAATCTTTTTCCCACTGATTGATTTACTCTTGTTAGTGCTTTTACTCCTCCAATTTCCTCCACTTTTAGTGTTAGATTATGATTTATTTATATTCACTTTTAATTTTGATTTAGTAACTATATTTTTTTACTGCCTCGTATGATCGACCTTTTCTTCAGGAATATCTCGTAATAGTTTCTTCAAAGCTGGGGATTTAACTTTATTCATTTTAATTGATTGAGTAATATTATTATCAGCCTTATTTTTAATCTTCGGAGAAGCGATGTTCAATCTCTCTCCTCTTCCTTCCCCTCCCAAATTTTTGATGGTCTTGCTATATTTTTTTGTTTTATTACATTCTTGGAAACAATTCATGATTTTGTTCTCTTTACTTTTGCTTTTGCTTTTAAGACTCCGATCACTTTGTGAGTGAATAGTATTGATGAATCTAGAAGTTGTTTTACTACTATTTTTTGAAAAAAATGGTTACTTTTTAGATTCCACGAATGGAGTCTTAGATTTACTGGTTTTTTGCTATTAATTTTACCTTTTAGTATAAAAATTATTTAAATTAACCAATTTAATTTTCTTTTTAATTGATTTCTATTTTTTATTGTCTGAAAATTTTTTATTTTTTTATGCAGAACGATTTTAATTTTAAATTATTTTATGAGTATTATTAAGATTGTTAGGAGCTTTTACACCATTTGAGTTAGTATGGAATTTATCAATTTTCTATTTCTAATATTCAGTCTTAAGATCAGAGTATTATCCTGATCGATTGAAAGGAATTGAATTTTTTAAGACAATAGAATCACTGGAAGGCAATTCAGAAATAAAATTGTTTCTAAAATCATCCCTATAATTATGATTTGAACTGAAAAGATAATTTAACAGATTATTTTCTTTATTTTCCTCGCAATATTATATTGGATTTTTAAAATTGGTTTCTTCCGACATTAAATGACTATACTTTTTCTTTAAACTGTCCATTTTTAAGTCAACAATAGTTTATTATTGAGAGGGTGGAACCAATGTTTCATGATAATAACTTTGCTTAAAAAGATCAAGTAAATATTACATGAAGAATGTGGAAAATGGGATGAATTTATAACCAATAATAAGACTCATCATATGAAACAATTCTCCCTCTATTTTTTATTGTTATTTATTCACCTTTTTGTGATTATTCGAGATACTCAAGTATATGCAATTTGAAAATTAATGGTCCATATTTATGATTTATTGCAATTCAGCAGAAATAGCAAAGTAAGTAGCCGAAAAAAATAAAACAGTGCGAAGATAGAATGAGTTGGAGGAGCACATTTAAATGTTAAAGTTATTGATGGAGCTATCTGCTAGATTACAATTATTTTACGGAATTTATTTTGGTTCTATAATAAAAAATGTAGTTAAATTAATTTCTTTTATGTTTTTTTAGGTTTATTAAGTAACCTATGGCATTCTTTTATTGATTAGTTATGTCATAAGAGTCTGAAGTTAAGCTGCGTATTTTTTATGTTCATCCCAATAGAAGCATTATGGAAGCTAACTGAGTTATTTGATCAGATATGTTCCCATTGTAGTACAAAAATTCGGGATTAGTGACTGGTATTGATAGCACAACTTCATGAATTATTTCATTGTTAACAAAGCTTTTTTTGCATTTTTTAAGGATTCCTAATGTTATTGATTTTGTGAATTTAATCCTGAAAATTGTAATAAGTAAACTGCTAATTATAATTTTTTCATGAGAATAGATTTAATGTTCAGATACTCTCTTTCAAGAAAATTGTTAGCACTAGCATATTCTAATGAAATTTTAGTAATGGCTTCTAATTGATGAAGAAGTTGAGAATTTTCTGCACTATCAAGGAACATATTAAGGTTATAGATAATAGCTTCAACGTAGTCTGCAGCTTTATTAGTCATCGATTTGCGCTGATAAGCGCAGGCTTAGTTGTTTAGCACGGTCAGGATGAGTGCGCGGTCGATAGTTCGACCGCAGCTGGCCACGTACTATAGTGTTCGTTAACACTCTTCCAAATAAAGTAGAGCGTGATCGTACTTCTAAGCGTTGATGGACTCAACTCCTTTGTGATTTAGTTCGTTAATTCGACGATACAATTTTTCTAGATGGAAGAATATTTACAATCTTGATGCGCTAAAGTAATTAATTGTTGGCTGCTCATCAGTATCTTACTTTTGACAAATTCCATATTTGACAACAATTGGCTTTATTTTTATGCTGCATCTTTACCTGTATTATAATCTTCCATTGATATCGACACTCAATATAATACGAATAAACTATACTCAAAAATTGTTCAGCGTGAATACACATCTTTATTTCAAAGATAACTATCAGAGGTTTTAGTTATTTTTCGATGATATTGAATTATTAGTTGATTTAGCTTACATTATTTATCAATTCAATTATAGGATCAATAATATTTATTTTGTAAACTTGTTTAGAGAAAGTAACTGACATCATCTTGGAAAAATAATAATAATAATTTGTTTTAATTTATTGATAATTATGGCAATTTATATAAAAATACACTTCATATTATCGTTTTATATTGTTAGATTTAAAAATCAAATTAGCCTAATTGCTATAATAACCAAGTGTCATGGCAGTATGTTCATAGTCTCTCGTTAAAATCATATCAAATATTCTCCACTCAGCTAATACCGACAACCAAAAGGAAGCAGAGAATACTTTACTTCTTTTTAGAACTGAAAGGCCTGATGAACTTATCAATGCATACATAAATATCTTAGCAGGTAATTTTCTTAAAACAAGCTGCTTCACAAGTAGCCTTCTATTAATCATATTTATTATTTAGACTCAAATTATAGAAAATACAGCAACTTTATTGCTATTCAACTTAGGCTATGCCTATCAGACTATTCTCCGATTACATATACTAATCTTTGGAAAAGACTAACAATTTAGACTCAAAATGATGTAAAAAATAAACTCTTTGATATCGTTTGTCAGGAGATCAATCTGACAACTAAAAATTATATTGCTGATGCAATTGGATAAATTGCCGGAACTCTCATCAACAGTCAATAAGGTTGGCCTAATTTTACCACTTATTTATGGAATTTGTTTAAAGAAAGCACAATTGATACCATCATTGTTGGTTTTTCAATTCTTGAAAGGGTTTTATTTTTGGCTTCCAATTATTTTAATGACTGTTAAGAAGTGCTAAATTAACTACTATATAATGGCCTTTTTCATGAAAATAGTCAAGTGAAATTATCGACCCTTAAATGTTTCAAATCTTATCTTGAAGTCATGAAACCAAACAAAAGAAAGAATTACAAAAACCTTATTTAAATCGCATTTCAATCTGCTTATTATTTAATAGAACATAATTCTACATAATCAGGGCTCAAGATTTTAGGTGAAATGCTAGAATCTTCACCTATATTCTTCAAAGATCATATCATCAAATTGACTGAGCTTTGTCTCTTGATTTTTCGATTACAAGATATCAAAAAAGGAGTTCGAAAAATGACTGTTTAAATTTTAGTAGATTTTTCTGAAAAATTACCATCTCTGTTTAGAAGGCAAGAACACTTACTGCAATCCATAATAGAAATTATCTTCTTCCACATGGTGTAAATAAGTGAATAAATTACTGAAAATTGGATGAAACCTCATGAAGGATATAACTAATAATTATAAGGATAATAAGATTTCTAAACCACTAGATTTGGCATGAATGCTATTGACAGATTAATTTACTCAATTGGAGATGAGGAAATGCTACCAATCATCTTTTTATTTATCTAGCAGTTGTTTATGAATCAAAATTGGAAGTATCATTACAGTGCAGCCATGGTTCTATCTCAAATTGGTGAGTACATTGAAGAACCATAAAATATTTCCGCAGTCATAAGTATCGTTATAAATTTTCTATAAAATTAAAATCCTATGATTAGATATTCTGCTTGCCATGCAATTGGTCAATTTTCTGATGACATGTATCCAAAATTTCAGAGAAAATATGGAGCATAAATATTTCCAAAACTAATAATAATTCTACAACAAGATTCCATTCCGAAAGTTGTTGCCCATGCAGCTTATGCCTTAACTAATTTTTTATAGGGTATGAAATATGAACAAATTTTAAATTAGCTGGATATTTTAATAAAATTATTACTTGAAAAAGCTACCTATGGAATTTCTTTGGAAAAGGAAGGTGCATTAAGCGCTCTTTCATCATTGCTTGAAATATGCCAAGAGAAATACTAGCCATATCTCAATCTAACTCAGTAAATATTATTTAATTATTTTTAAAGCGATAAATATGTTGGTAAATAGTATCATTTACTTAAAGGACAAGCTATTTAAACCCTAACCATTTTAGTCAATTCCATAACAACTGAGATTTTTCGTCCTTATTCTCATAAGCTCATAGAGTTAATGATATCCCTCCAATAAACATAATTACAAAAGAAATTATAAAAGAATGACTCTCAAAGAATTAATGTTCTGAAAGGCTGGCAAAGAATATGTGATGCATATGGCAGGTAACTTGAGACATACCTCGATCGTATTATTCCAAGTTTGCTGTCACTGGTTGAAAAGGTTATTTTTTCTCATATTGAGATGGAAACATAAAAAGATTAAAATTTAGGTTTAATGAATATAAATACTGAATAAACTTAATAGGCCAGATCTGCCATATAACTGTTGAACGTTTTCCTTTCAACCTTGGAGAATCTCTACTATCCTTATATTGAAAGAACTGTTATTTTATTGACCACGATAATTAAAGATAAATTCAATTATGATATAAAAAAAGAAGCTTGTCAATGTGTACCCCTTCTTATTATTTTAATAAACTAATCAAGTTTAGAGCTGGCAATTAACCTCGCAAAATTATTTCTTTCTGTTTTAATGTCCTCCATTGAAAAAGAATCAAATACTTCTCTTCAAATTATCGAGCTCACAACCCTTAAAAATATTCTCTAAAATATGAAAATACCTTTTTTATCACATGAATAGTTATTCAGTTTATCCAAAAATATTCTAGATCTACTCAAATCTTGTAATGACAGAAAGCAATAGATGAAAAGTGATATGGAGGACCTATAAGAAGAATAAATATCAGATATTAACTAAAAAATAAAGTAGGAGGAAAAAGTACAGATTGGAATTTCTGATGTCATTGAAATTCTGTTTAAATTCCATAAATAAGGATCGCTCAATCTTGCCTAGTATATTATTAACAATGTGCTGCCGTGTATTTTTAACGAGAAATAATCAGATAACATGATTAAATTTGGAATATATTTAATGGATGATATGATAGAGTTTCTTGGATTTGACTTATTATCAAATCAATGGAATTCTTTCTCTGGTGTACTTTTGCAGTACACAAATCATACAAATTGTTCTCTTAGACAGGCTTCCTGCTATGGGCTCGGCATTTTTGCTGAAAATACACCAAGCCATATTCTCAAAGCATAAATCATATATGAATGGCTTTTTTCTTTGATTAACTCTATTAAAATTTCTAATAACAAATCAGACCAGTACAAGGTTTACCGAACGTGTCGTGATAATGCAATTGCCTCGATAGGTAAAATAATTAAAGCTCATTTCAATATTTTCGAATATCATCCGTATGTTGCAATTTGGGCTTAATTTCTGCCTCTACGTTTTGACTTGCAATAAAGTTTAATTCAAAGCTCATTGTTTGTACTTATTTTCTTATTGAGGTGGATATCCTACAAAAATAACCAAATCTCGTCATAGGAAAGGATAAAATGACTACTTTTAATAAAATTTTAACAATTTATAGCGATATTGTTGGAAACAAAAAATACTACAACAAAGAACTGGAAATCAAAATAAAACAGCATATCTAAAGTCTAAGGCAAGATATATTCTTCATTTCCAATTTTTCTACCATCTATAGTGCCCTTAGCAGTAAACAAAGTTAAAATTTGTCAAATTTTATGAAATGATAAAGATATTATCCTATTCAGTTAGCATCATTTTTATAAAAGATTGCTTGATTACAAACGATATGAAATTAGTGTTATACAACAATCAGCAGCACCCTTTCTTGTTTGAACCTTCAGGATTATCAGGGTGGCTCGGTCTTTTCCCTATAGTTATCTTAGGAGTTGATTCAGGTTGCTTGTTTCGATTTTTAGTCATCAATTTTTATCCCAAAATTTTGAAAGCATCAACGACTTGATTACCAGTTTTAGCACTGACTTATCGGCAAAGAGCAATGTTATGAGTTTTCATAAAGTTTTTTAAATCTGATTCAGAAACGGCATCATTAGGAACGTCTGATTTATTAGCTAAAATCATAATTTCACAATCAGGCTCACGATATTTATTGACTTCTTCAATCCAAAAAGTCGCCATTTATGTAAAACTAAGTTTATCATCAATTGCATAAACAAGAACTACTGCATTTGCGCCTCGATAGTATGCTGAAACGATTGATCTAAAGGCCTCAGATCCAGCTGTATCCCAAATCTGCATTTTTACTTTCTTTCCCTTAATCTCGAGGGTTTTGAATTTAAAGTCCACCCCAATGGTTGAAAGCAAATTTTCTGAGTATACATTATCAACAAATCTCAATAGAAGTGAACTTTTTCCAACACCTGAACTGCCAGCAATAATCACTTTGAATCCTTCATCGTAGTCTTTCAGCATATGTATTATCGAAAATATTATATCAGAAAAAAAATCACACAGATCATAAGAGACCATTCAATTTAGATCCATTTAAAAATTTTATTTATCGGAATGAAAACTTTTAAAGGAAGTTATTTTGGTAGCATACGCATTCTTTCTTCTTTTATTATATTCATTAATGTCAGTTTATAAGGCCCAAAAAGCCTTTTATCGCTTATTTTATACATCGCCATTGTAAAGATATACAATTGAACCAACAGAGCATGCGCAATGACAAGCTAAAGGTCTAAATAAAAACAGCAATACCCTAAAGAGTCCTATATTCTTGGTTGTGTTACTACTCTAATCCAGCTTAATCTGATTAAATCGAATAACCAAATATCTGTTAGCCTATTTCCGTATTGTTCTATACCTCCAGCGAGCACTGCAATGGCTCTGCTTTTAATAATAGTAAAAGTATGATCTTTACGGGGGCAGGGTCTTTCCTCGTTGACAGTGATAACTTCCCATCTCTTAAATTTAATATCTAAATTCTGATTAATTTTTCCTGCAACGTTGATAAATAGTAGATCATTATTCACCATTCCATTCTCGTCTTATCCACCAAAGCTAAAAACTCCGTCCATCCTTATTTTGTTTCTAACCACTGGCTCTAATTAGTATGTATGGATTAGTTTATGATGCGATATCTTCTCAAATTTATCACCATAATTATGGACAGTGAAAACCAATGGATTTTGAACATTTCCTCCCCCAAAACTGATGAAGATTAAATCCTAATTAAATTTTTATCGTTCAGTAATACCTCCACTTATCATGAGAGTGCTCCCAAACAAAGTTGTAGCATGATTCTTCAAACTCACTCCTATTCTTGCTCTCAACCATTCCTCTTTCTCTAAATTAAACATCAACATTTAAGAGTTATACTTTTTTGATTTTTCACCGTCTAAATTTACTCCGCCTAGAATAATCAAGTGATTCTTGAAAACATCAACAGTGTGAAAGCATGGAGCAATTTTTGGAGATTCGCCCCGACTTTTAATTTGTACCCATTTTCTTCCTTCAAAATCGTATTTATGCAAATGAGAAAATCCTTAAAAATGTCGTTGATGATATCCTCCCACAAGATAAACATTATCTTATAAGCTGACCATGGTAGCATTGTACCTAATGGTTGGAAATAGAGAATCGAAGCACCGATTAAGTAGTGGACTGAGCTTCAAGTTGGCTTCTAGAACACTGCTTTCATCTCTTTCCATGGTCTGCACTTAAATAATTTTTTCGCAATTTTCCTCTACTTTCTTTTGCTTTGCCATTTTTTTCTTTAGAAGAATATTTTTGCTGACATTAACTTCACATTGAAAATAATCGCTGAATGAGTTATTTAATCGAGTGTGGTTTCTATATATGGTAGATTCGAGTTCTTATTTGTTATATTTCATTTTGACCATTATGGATGGCAATCCTTTTGCTTTTTGATATTTGGTCGAAAATTAAGCAAAAGGCCTTCTCTTGTTCACTGACACTGTTTATCGAAGCATCTTGCCAATTGAGTAGTGATAATTATCAGTACTGTGCCGATCTAGCTTACTAATTTTGCTTGAATTATTTTATATGTCATCCTTCATTAGATTATTTCTAAAATTCTTAAAAATGAATAAAGGCAAAATTTCCATTTTTATAGAAATCTTTATAAATTTAAATATTGATAAACTAGCGATATCGAGAGATTCAAGTTTATTGATTTCCTTAGAAGACTTTGCTTGTTGGGGTTCATTTACAAAAAAAATTAGATCATAATTGAAATAAAATACGCTTAATAAAGAGAGACGCTTTTTTACATTTAATAATGATAATCCTCAATCAAGTGTGTTATAATAAGCTTTATTCCCCCACAATCCTTTTGTCTGAATAGATACTGCCCATTCTCCTTTATTTGCAATAGATTTCTTTGTTCCAAGCTTTCCAACAGTAGATGCTGTGTGTTATTTGGTTGGATGATAATAGGCACTCAGGACCTGACCTCCAGAAGATCTCAAAACTCCATCTACAGAAGTCACCCATGTGGAACCTGGAAGAGGAGATGAGTAAGAAGTTGAAGGTGCACTTAAAATACTTTTTATGACTTCAACTCCTAGGTTAGTGATTTAATTGATAATACTTATTAATACTTGTTGTGACATATAAATATCTAACTTTTATTGATAAAGAAGATAACTTTTTCAAAGACAATATTAAAAATACATTTTGATGTGTCCTTTGTTTTTTATTGAAACCAACAATTCCTTGACAATATTAATAGAGATTACTAAAATATTTTTTTGTTAAAATTCGATTTTGGTTTATATATCATTTACTGTAATTGTTTCCATATTAAGTAACATTTAGTTATAAATATTTATTAAAGTCATCAATGCTAAGACGAAGTAAAATATCACCCATGCCCATTTAAAGCTAATTTCAAAAATACTCTCATCAATAATCTCTAAATTTGATGAAACCGCAAATATTTAGTTCGGCCTCCGCATTACATCGAATCCAGAGAAAGCCCAGACAAGACTCAGGAATGAAGCCTAGCCCCCTAAATTAAAAATATAAAAGTAAGCAATTTCTCTGCAAGTAAAAACTAAATAACAATAATCTCCAAGGAGACAAGAATACTTTAGACTGCTATAACATTAAAAGTGAATATTACGATATTAATAAAGAAGTACCTAAAATATTAACCAATGAAAAAAGCATACTTCATCGAGATGATCTTTTACCGAGATATACACCACCACATCAACAACTTTCCTCAGTTAGAAGTACTCCCGAATTGGATATTTCCCCATTTAATTAATAAAATGATCTGAAAGACAAGAAAGAACAGGAATCTACCAGCACAGAATTCAGTAAACTCTCAGATTTTCCGAGTCAATAATTTAAGAGTCGTTTAAAATAAGTCAAATTCGAAAGAGTTATTTAAACTTTCAGTAAGCCCTTTGCAAAAAAACGCGATCAAACACGAAGTCCATCGATCTTGAAAAATGGCAGTAGGAGTATTCTGAGTAGTCTTCCCTCAATTGAGGTACTTATTATTTAATTTAGCGCTCATGTTCAGCTGCATCAGGAAAAGATATTAAAAGCAATGCTAAAAATGGAGGAGTGAATAGTGCAAACAAAATCATAAAGCAAAAATATAAAATTATTTTACATAAACTATAGTCAGCATCTCAAATGAGTGGCAATACGGTAGGCAATAGTTATTCTGGAGCAGTTTATAGTACATCGACAAAAAATATTAGTAGTACTACTCTTAAGTTCAAAGATGAAATATTCCCACCTGTTTATTCCTCTTTGTTTACTGTTAAAAGAAATCGGGCCAAGATAGGAGAATAAATAAGTTGGAAAAGATTAGGAGAGATTTTTGAAGATCGATAAATAGTTGTTGCATCTCAAACTAAGACTCTTGAAATAACAAAAGGTGAAAAGAGTTATTGCGCAGATTATTTTCCTAATGCATTAAATTGTCTGTCTAGGTGTGATAAAACAATACACAAGATATTTGAAGAACAATCAGTAAATCCTTATGGCATCTATCTTCTGAACATATATCAATAAAGTGGTTGGAAATACATAATAATTGATGATTATATTCCAGTGATCAAAGATAATCAAGGAAAATATATTCCTGCATTCATTCAAGTCGAGATGGGTGAAAAAGGGGTCATCGATATTTGGCCGTTTCTACTTTAAAAAGCATATGCCAATTATTATGCAAGTTATGAAGCTTTGCAGCATGGAAATCTGCTTGACTTTGTTTAAGAACTCACTGGAACTCCAAGTCAAAAGATAGAATTCGGAAAATAAAATACATCTTGTGATGATTAATTTTAAAAAGATTTCATCCAATTAAAAAAATAGATTACCACGGAAGAATTGATTATCATTGGTGAGCTGCTTGGATAAAAGGGGTATATTTCATTGACTTACTCCATTTCCACAGAGCTTTTATCGTATAATGATCCATTTTGTGATTTAAGAGATAGATAAATTACAATCTCTCAACTGAATTGTCTTTGCACAGCACTACATATAATTGCACCTCTCAAGTACAGTTCCTACACTTCAGCAGTTATCCGTAAATAATAATCAAATTCTTATAAATAAATCAATAAAGGTCTGTTCTCAAATGTCTTCCCAATTGTCCGTAATTTCATTGTGTAGTAGTCTGGAAATTTTAGTATCGTTCTAAGACAAAGGTAACATCGAATTTTTCATTTTAAATAAGATTTAGGGTAATACATATGGTGTCGTATGATTTTGCTTCAAAAATAGATAGGAGATAACGGTTATAGATGGATTGATGGAGAGTACTCGCAAAAAAAATCTGTTTCTTTTAGTCAGTGGCTATAAACTGGATAATATTGGCTGCTTATAGAAGCGGAGTGGAAAAATAACTCTCCTAATGAGCTTACACTGCTGAACTATGGAAACGCTCCATGTTATTTTAATAAACCTGTCTATAAATAAGAGGAAAAAATGTTATAATCTGGCTGCATGGATTTAGCACAGCGTTTTGGTCAATTAAATCAAATCAGCAAATTTATCTGCTCGTATCATTACACAACATAAAAAGTAGGCCTAATTATTTAGAACATCATCAATGAGCGAGTCAGAGGAGATATAACAGTAATGAGATCAATTCAAGGATTGTAGTGTAAAGGACTCATCCTACCAGCAAACGCAGAGTTTTACTAACCAGTTATGCACAATGGTCAAAAGATGCTAAGACTACATGAATAAGTATTGATAGATATTCCAAAAGCATCCAGCTACACAGTTGTCCTTAAGATGAGAGGAGGAATCGATAAACTATTTTTTAAATCGTTTAATTTTGGTTGCTGATCTAATATGTATTGTTTTTAATCAATCATCATTTATTATCCTATAAATATTTAATAGCATTTTCATACAATCATATGGTCATGCCTATTCTTACTCATTGTGATGCCAGTTAGAAAAATCAAGCTCGCCCTCAGGGTTAATTGGCTGCAATTTGCTGCTTTTTAAACTTTTAAGCCGATTTGATAAATCACCTGAATTGGCTTCCTGTGACAACTAAGCCAAAGCCTCTAGTCCACAATCTCTCAAAATCTGTTGCTGCTCTTACTAATTATTCAAAAAGATTGCAGAGTTAAAGGCCAGTATTTTATTATTGAGTTTGTTCGCCAATTTCATCAACTTCTCGAGCTTAGGCTTGTTGTGCTGCAGAGAGTATAAAAAGTTGAGTCTATCATATTGTTTTTGTTTTTGACTCGCGAGTTCATAGGCTTCATAAACCCCCTGCTTCAAAGCTTACTCACCTAGCATTTTCCAATATTCTAAGGTATTAATTTGTGAGCAGATTTAAAATGCAAGTTGAAAGTTACTGGCTTGAACAGCTAAAGCAAATTTTTCCTCAGGAGTATCAGCCAAGTCAACTGCTGCAGACGCATACCCCTTGCTAACTAGATAGCTCACCAAACTTTTCTTTTGCTTTCCTAATTTATTTTTAACCATATCATCAACTTTAACCCATTCCTTGTTAAGTACTGCAAGCTTGAAATCAACATCCTAGTATTCTGGATACTACACTTCAAATACTTTTTTTGTGACATTAAACGCAAGAAATTTACGATCGGTCAATTTACGTACCAAGTGAAGTGGCTGCTCTAAAGTTTTTAGCACTCCAGTTTCGCCATTGATCAAAGCATATTTCCAATGATTTTTAGTTGTATAGAACAGAAGATTATCTTTCTACCAGTAAGCTGACTGAATAGAGAAAGTTTAATGAATAGTAGCTAGGGTTTATAATTCTAAAGTGGTGATCAGTAGCACATTTTTTCCGCAGAGGGCTATCTTGTCCTTGCCAAGGACCACTTGTCTGATATCTGAGCCTAATTCAATATTTGCTTGCCCCACAACTTTACCACCCTTTAGATCGTATTTCAAAACTGCTTCTTTAGTTGATATTATGAGCTAGCTTTCATGATTGCTACTGAAAAGGCGCAGGATCTCTAATTTATCAGACAGTCTCAAAATTTTATTTTTTTCCTCAACCCCTTCGAATCTTTGCAGATGAATTTCCTTGGGAGATGCTAAATTTGCCACGTGAGTCTTCGAGATAAAACAGCTGTCAAGAGCTTCATACTGTTTTCTAACATTTGGAAAATTAAGATAGCTCTCTTTCTTCTTGACCATAAATACTTTTTCTTCATTCTCATTAACCTGCACCATGAAAGTGCTTGAATCAAACTGATTGACAATAATTCTGTTAATAAAAGTTAGTGCATTCTTATCTTTAGGGGTATATTGATAAAGTTCTTCTTTTTGAACATTCTTTTCAATATCATACATCAGAGTTTTCATTCCTTTAGCAAATACTACAATTCCACTTCCTATCAAACCGTGAGGCACAATTTACTTATTCAACTCAAAAATTTCAAGACCAGAATCATGACCTGCGGCTAATAGGTTTCCATTTTTTGTCAATCGCAGCATCCAATATCGATCACTTTCACGCTTCTGAGTTTAGAGAATTGCTTTGGTGTCGTAATTCCAAATTCTTAAAGTTCTGTCTTCGGAGTTACTGATGAGAGATGACGATTTTTAGTCGAAGACCACTGATGATACGTTATTTTTATGTCCAGGAAGAGTGGAATGTTCCCAAGCCACTTAATTTGTGTATTTCCAAAGTTTAATTTTACGGTCATCAGAGCATGAGGCGATTAGATTCTGTGAGGGATGGAAGCAAACCCAGTTACATCCACGCTCATGTCCATCAAGCACTTTGATGCATTCAATCTCAACTCCAATAAACGAACTTGGATTCTTTGTTTAAGTAAGTTTCTTTCGAAGCACTGAGAAGTCCCATATCCTTACCGTAGAATCGAGAGAGCAGGAAACAATGAAATTCTTTTCATAATGAAACTGTGCACACATGACGTAATGACTATGCCCAGTAATAATGTTTACACATGCGCGACTTTGATAATTCCAAATTCGCATTGTTTGATCATCACAGGCAGATAGTACCCAAGGCAGTTCGTGATGAAAAAATGTTGATCTTATATAATCTATGTGGCCCTTCATAGAAAACATGCATCGCTTTTGCTTGTAATCCCATACTTTAACCAATCCATCGTCACCACCAGATACGAATAAGGGTAGTTGAGGATGGAAGTCGACTCCTCGAACTGGACCATCGTGACCCTATATAAAATATGGTATACTTCGAAAGTGCTGACGCAGATCTTCATGTTGTAGTCCCAGATCTGAATGAGTCCGGAGTGAAGAGAGGAGATGATCCAGGGCTTGGAAGGATGAAAGGATATTCCCTTAACCCTTGCGCTCTTGACTTACAATTTCAATTTCATTTGATTGATTATAGCATGACACCTGGATCGTAGAAATGATATCTAGACAACTTTAAATCAAGCTTTAATAAAGGATATCTTAACCTATAAAATAATGTTCGTGCATTTAAAGTGAGTAGCATATCCATAAGCAACAAAATATAGAGATGATTAGAAAAGAAGAAAAAGTAAAGTACCTCAAAGAAAAAACAGCTAGAAGAATGCTTATTTATTTTATGATTTTTATTTTCAATTTTTTTGATTGAATTTCCAAAGCAAAACTTACTATTTTTAAAGTTTAGAACATCAGATCTATTGAATGAATATACTCTTAACAATAAATTCGGATAATGATATTTCAAGAGTAGGAGATGTAGACAACGCACTTTGTTTGCTATCATCAACAGGATCAGGGATTATCATTTCTAAAGAATAGTTTCCATTAATGAAAGAATGTTATTTAACAATAAATAAATAAATAATTTATGACTAATCATTCTCATGATGTCATCAGATAACTTTTTTTGATGATTAGATAGAAGATCATTATCTTTAATTAATTTTGAATGTTTAACAGTCTATTATTTAAAGTAAAAAATAAAGTTGACGTCTTTCTGGTAGATCTCCTCTTATACTCAATCTCAACCACTTTGAGTGAGCCTATCATTTTTTAATGATTGCTTGTGCAAAATCATGGATTTTTAAAAATAATATCGATTTTCTTAAAAATGTGAATTAAAAGCTCCTCTTTTTCTTTATTATATAAACTATATATGAGATGATCAATCCTCCACTGATTATATAAACCATTTATTTCTCCAAAGACTACTATATTCATCTCCTTTTGGCTGGATACACATTTTGTTGATATAGGTTTTCCATTAAAGTTCGATACTTTTTTTAATTTTGCTGAAAAAGATGAAAATATGGATCCGCTGTCGTTAAATGATGAGTCCACGATAAAATTGAAATTTCAAGCCTATAAAACTTCATTGTAGTTCAATTTAGCCCTTTATCCGATGAATTACTCAACGCTGAATTTGAAATTATATTTCTAGTAAACAGGCTTAACCGTTATTAAATTACTATTTTATGGCATATCCACTCAGGACAATTCTTAAGCAACCTAATTATAACAGTGATTCCTAGAAATATATCTATTGTCTGCATTTTTTGATTGGAATTCAAAATTTATGAGTTGTAATAATAATGATCAGCAGAAGTTCAATTGTTCTACCCTCCATGAGGTCTCTCAAAGAAGAGCCCATCAAAAAGGATACTAATGAGTCAGCCAAAAGAATAACCAATGTTGGCTTAGATTAGGAAGAGTCTATCAAAGAGAGTAACTTCTAAGAGGAACTTAAAACCAAACTGCTCAGGTTACGTCAATTCATCAACGATCTTGGCTAACTACGCGATGCCCCCATTAACTTGGAATTGCTAGATCAGTTAGAGATAGATTAGGATGTATACAGAAAAGTAGGATATTAGACTGTAATTCAAGAGGCTTAAAAAAGAATTGAGAAGTACCCATATTTTTAAAGGTAGAATGACAAAAACTAGAAAATTGAAGAGAAATTGGAGCGTCTGTGATCTGAAAATTTTAATATGGTTGATCTGCAAACATTGCGAAAAAGATGCCGCCAATGTGAGCAACATTCACAACTAATATGAGAGTTGGGAGCTGATTTCGTCTCTTATCCCAGGTACAACAGCCTAGTCCTGCCTCTTTAAATGGCTGAGCCTCAAGCGTCATAAAATCACATTGTATGGGTGGTCATAAAAGGAAGAGGAAATCTTAATTTAACTCTAAAAGTAATCCAATTTATAAATAGAAAACATGCTTAATCCCGAAATAAATGGAAATATATTTCTGAATAGCTTTATTCTCAAAATCCTAATGCTGATAAAATTTACAGACATCCGAAGCAATGCCGCTAGCATTACTCAAGCTTCTTAGATCCATAGATTAAAAAGGGGCCTTGGACGAAAGATTAAGATTTAGCTTTGCTGCATCATATAATTGAAAATAAGGGATAAAAAAAATGGTGCAAATTGGTTAGGATTCTATAGGGAAGAACTTAAAATGCAATAAAAAATAGATTCCAACTGATTTTTACCAAGCTAAAAAAAAGAAAGGAAAATAAAAATAAGAATGAACTCTAATTGGTCAAGGAATATTTCCGTGATAATGGAGGAGAAAATCCAATTTTAAAAAAGAAATAAGATTCTGCAGGAAAAAGCGATAGTATAATGGATTAGATTCGAGAATAAACTCCGAACTAATAATTTACCACTATAAAGCATACAACTAATTTGCCTCAAATTCCAAGCATAAACTTCCCATCCTCTCGATCTTTAGGGTCAGCTTTTGTGCCTTATAATCCTCCAGATTCTCTGCATAAATTTCAAAGCGATTTTGAGTTTCGAATCAATAAGTCTTTCGTTAGTTTAGATATTTTTCCCTATTAGTAGTAAAAATGAATGATTATCTTGATATTGTATTTACATGTTTTGCTATATATCTTTTATAATATACAACTGATTTATTCATATTTATCACACTCGATAAAATAATAGTCCAAGTAGATAAATAGAATGAAATTATTTGCCTCATATACTCTTGTAATCGAATAAAGTGGTTGATTTATAATATCATTAATAAGATTCTATATCTGCTTAAATTACCCTACTGATGAAACAAACTTATTATTTTTCTTTTTAAATATTTAGAATGCTGATGTTTTATGTTATAATCACTCAACAACTTGATTAGATCTTATTCAATAAGCTGATATCTACAAATAAATGCATTCAAAAAATAGCCGTTTTCTTGTGGCCATAAATTATAATATCCACTGATTATCAATATAATATTCACTGAAAAATAACGATAATATTAACGAAAATAAATGTGGCAACCTCAAAACCAACTTTAAAATGAAAATTACAACTCAGCCAACCTAAAAGTGAAAAGTAAATTAAAAGAGAAATCCGTAAAATCGGAAAATCTTCATTGTTTTAATCATGCATAAAGAGTGGCCACTTATACTCTAACTTCTCTTTAAACAAATGAAAAAGTGTTCTATTGTTAAAAATGTGCTATTATATACGCCAGCAAGGGGTTCCCTATCACTAAATTGGAAGGAACTGCCAATACTGCTCAACGGAATGTTTGCCCCATCGACTAATCCATGCCTAAACGCCAATAGGAGATAGAACAATTTTTAAGATTACTTTGCTGTCAAATAAAATAAATGAACAAAAAAGGGAGCTAAGCTTAATACTCCCTGCGAATTTCATCGGATCATTTCAACAATTTAATTGAATAAACGTCTAGATATTTTCAGGAAATACAAGATATAATCTAGATTCAAAAATTTGTCAGTCTAAACTCCATTCTCAATCAGAGAGCAGCCCTCGAGAATTAGCTCAGGATGATGCGAACTTCTCTTCAAAGTTAAATTTAGCTGTTGACGGACTTCTGGAAAGATATATAAAATAACATGGAGGCTGTTGAATCTGTTGAGGAAAATATATATGAGTCTATTATGCAGAATTACAAAAACAAACTCAATCTGTCTTATTAATTTAACCAGTTCAAAATAGACATACTTATGATACCTCGACCAGCCATTGCCCTCCCAGATATTCCCAAGAGTCTATACTCATTGGCAGAAAAGATTACCCTTAAGGCTGATAATCATTCTTTTGAAGAAATAGATCTTGCTTGTGTCCAGTCGACTGCACATTCGTCCTTGAATCAAAGATCTAGTAAATTGAGACCGCGTCGTTAAAATAGCAAAAAAAGGAATCATAAAACTCTTTAAAACTAGAGCAATAATAAGAAAGCTAAAAAATCATTTACCAAAATGCCAAATACAAAAAATATATAAAACACTAATTCATAGGAGAAAGCATTTTCATTTGATGATCACCCTTAAAATTGCCTCAAAATAGCAGAAAATTCAATTCATCAAGTTATAAAAAAAGATTAGAACCCTTCTTAATTTTAATACGACCTTTAGAATTAAAGTTTCAATCTGAATCAAATTCGATAAAATAATAAATATGATAAAATTAAAAAGCACAAAGGATTTGTCAAATTCTTATAAGATATAATTCCAGAAGAAATGGTTTCAAGTCATTAATAATTTCCAGGAGACTATGTTCCCTACATCTTAAGCTAACGGCATAGCAATGATGCTGACTCGAAAGGGGAGGATACATAAAATGTATGATTTGTTGATATTCTAATCAATTTATTTTAAATATATACTTAAGATATATCAGAGATTAGTGACTAATGCTACAAGATGAGGAAAGTCAATTTACTCAATTAGTAGGCTCGAAGTACAACATCCTTTTACTAAACTCATTTCAAGCTTTTTAGGACTGAGGATGTCATGATTAATCTTTTTTATTTATTGAATTAAGACTGCCTATACTTATGACACGCAAATGTGAGGTATACATAAAGAAAGTCCCACAGTGAATGGAGCACATATATAACCACACCAGTAAGCAAAGGAACAGGGCCAGTATTAAGTAATTTTAAAGTTAAGTTGATTTATGTATAAACTGAATCGGTGCATATCCTGTTGAGAAAGGATTTCTTTAAGAAATTAAGGCGGTCTATCATCATATTTATTGGAGATGCCATTGCAAAATAATGAACCAATAGCTTTAAGAGAACCTACCTTTCGTATAGTCTGTACTGACTGATATTTTTGATCTTTCATAATATTAATAATTAATAAGTTAACCAGACTTGTAATTGTAATCATTTTGCGAATTTAACATTGGAGTTAACCTTTCTCAAAGCTGCAAAAGTTCCAGGCACTTTACCGTTTTTGGTTTGATCAAATTTTTACAAATATGTTTTCCCAATGGGATTGATATTTAAATTTTATTTGTCTTTAACTTGTTCTTTGTCCTTTTTGCAATTACTATTACTTTTTACTCTATTAATATGGACACTATTTTATTTTTACCTCAAGATCTCTTGAAACAAATGAACATTCTTTCTCTCTTCATTACGTTGATCCTTTTCTCCACTAGCTTTGCGACTGTTTATTTCGTTTAGAACTTTGCCAAAACTTTTTTATCCTTTTCTCAAATCACTAAATCTACGAGGAGCTTATTTCTTTTAGATAAAATGTTTTGCTATTAACTATTTATAGGCCTAAGTTGTTAACTTTACATTATCATTAGTTTCAAGGACAATTTATCCTTTAAAAGTAACAAGGTCTGATTCTTTAAAAAAATCTTTAAGATATGGGTGCCGTAAAGCTTGCTAGGCTGTTATTCTTCTACTTCCACTAAACTTAAGTAATTTAAAAATTAGATCAATGCAGGTTTAATCTGCTCCTGAACCAAAAACTTATTTGCTTGTTTTTTGACGAATTGGACCGCATTGCTTAATTATTGATGCTGCAATCTAAGAATTTGTCTCAGTAATCTCCTCTAAAGTAGGTCGACCAATAACTTGTAAAATCTTCTAAATTTGAGCTATGGTAGAGTTGCATCCAAAAAGTGGATTTTTTAGCACCATTTAAGCTAAAATGCATCCGACACTCCATATATCTGCTTTTTAATCATATTTTTGAGAGCCTAACAATATTTCAGGAGCTCGATACCATCTCGTAGCAACTCCGTCAGTCATCACAATTTCTTCATTTTTTCCCATATTAAGATGTCTAACCAATCCAAAATCACAAATTTTCAATTGGCATTGCTAATTAAGTAATAAATTTGAAGGCTTTAGATCTCGATGAACAAGTTTTCCCGAGTGCATATAATGCAATCCAAGGAGCAATTGATAAAGTACATATTTTTTGTGGATATCCTCAATATTTCCTGAGTAGACAATGTGATAAAGATCGGTATTCATAAACTCGAAAAGAAGATAGATATCCCTTCCTGATTGGGAAGGCATAACATCGAACAGTTTTATAATGTTTGGATGATCCATTTTTTTTAGAATAGAAATTTCTCGAAAGGTTCGCTGGGCATCTGTTCCGTGCTGAAATGCTTAAAATACTTTTTTAAGGGCCATTACTTAATTTGATTTGTCTATGGGAGAAACCTTCCATACATGTCCATATGCACCGGATCCTAATTTCTTAATGACTCTGTATTTATCTAAAATATGCTGATCAATTTTTTAGTTATCGGACATAACCGTTATTATATCAATATAGATCATCAACTTTATTAAATGATGAATTTTATCAAATGAATGAATTTTGATAAATTGAAAAGGATAAGGATTATAAAAAAGGACCTTTTTTTAAGAAATTTCGATCCTTAAATGTTAGGAAAGTGTTTTCTTAAAAGTATTAAATTGTAAGCACATTAGTATGATTGTAAGGCTTTATTTTTTTACTTTGTGGGCTATGCTCACTTTATCATCCATATGGCTCTTTTCCTCATTTTTAATCAAAAATGTCATTTCAGTCAATGAATATTTAGTTTACAATGAAGTTGACTTTATTTTATAATTGGTGCTTGGAATGGGCATAATTAACCATTAAATTGATAAGGGATTTAATAAGTAAAAACAACTCTGCTAACTTAAAAGCTAATATCCAATCTTCAATTGACAAATTATTACTCTATTTGAAATTGACCTTTCATACTTTTCTTTATATTTCAAGCTCTTCATATAATGCTGATTAAAATTCCAATTATAAATTTTATCAATATGAAGGAAAATCCTTTAAAAAATAATAACCATCGAGTCAATTTTAGTTACAACCACTCTCCGTGTAAAATAGATACTTTACAAGATAATTCCTCTCTCATATCATTAGATAGAATCACTTGCCTCCATAATGATACTGATCAATTCCTCATTAAAATAAATAATCATCATCCATTGGAAAATAATAACCATTCAGTTTCGGTTCCTGCACATCAAGCTAACAAAAAAGATGTATCTCTACTTCCAGGAGTAACTTTGAGAAAGTCGTTCAAGAAGAAAGATAGGCTAGATTTTGGTGAATAAGGCGATTTGGTGAGTTTAGATGACCATTCTCAACTTATTAGTCTCAAGACCAACTAAACTGTCATCCTTAAAGAAGAAATAAAGTATTTGAGAAAAAAGTTAATTGAAACATAAAATGCTGAGAAATAGTTAAAATTATAATTTTAGTTGTACAAAGCTGGAGTAGAGCAGATTTCAGATAGATCGCAATCAATTCATCCATTCAAATAAGTGGAATTGTCAAAAAATTATTTGACCAATACGCACGCTAAAGAAGCTTAATTATTCTCTTAAAATAAAAAATTGCAGATAAGGATTGGAGAACAGTTAAAAATAATAAGTGCTTTATAAATTGATAAAACTAAAAAATAATCATAAAACAATAATCTTAGAAAAAGTTTTAGGGATATGAGCCGTCAAAATGAAAAAAGTTATACCTTAAAAGAATAGAATACATATTTAAAAAGTAAATTAAAGGAGAGTGATAAGAAGAATCACTAACTTTGCACATAGATTAATAATATAAAAGAATGCTTTAATCAAAGCAAACAAGATAGTTGTGTGCTGTAAGATAAAATACAACAATTATAAAAAATAATTGTAACAAATTAATAAAGCTATTCATAGGCTCTTCAAAAGGTTAAATCTGGATAATCAAGTTTATAAAGTTCATAATATAAGTCACCTATCTCTTCAAGTCATCATTGGATTGAGATAAGTCAACTTCGGTCAAAAAATAAGCAATTATAAGCATCCACTCAAAGACTATTGGATAATTAGCGTGTGCTGATCAGTGAATTGTAGTTTTTCCGTAACTAGTTTAGCAAACGCTAAACTAATTTTCAATCAGTAATATAAAATTTATAAGTGCGTTCAAAATAACTACTAGATCAAGCAAAAATATAAAAGTAATAAATTGAATTTGCAAAAAATCAACAAATAATTGACCTTTAATTGAAATTAAATGACCTTTTTTAGCAAAATAGATAAATGATACAATAACATTCGTAAAACATGCAAAATATTTCCAATCAATACTAGAATAAAATCAAACAAGATCACGAAATGAAAGAGCAATAATATAAACTTAAATATAAATAATTACTTGAAAACAACAATAAAAATTAAAAATTATAGGGGAAATAATCGAACTGTTAAGAGTTGAACTAACACATGCAATGTCTCAAAAATAATCAGTTGGAGGAAAAGTAACCTCAAAAAATAATTTAACTTAAAAAATAAATTTATAACCTAAAGAATGAGCTCTCTTCAACTAAATTAGCCTCCTAACAAAACATTCAAAGACTCAGAGCAAAATATGAAAAATAAAAGCGTTTGGATGAAGAAGAATACAATTATCAGATCAACATCTATATGAAATAAGTCTAAATTTTGGTTTAAGAAATGAATAAACTTAAGGGAAACAAATTTTTCTGCGAAGTTATCGCCTAATAAAATGAAGGAGATGAATAATCGGAAATTCTTGATTAAAAAATAAGAAGAGATATAATGGCTCATAGCGGGGATGCTTCTGATTTATATATTAGTCCTCCTAGCAATATCCATCTTGACTACTCACCTATAGATAATCTATCAAACTTTTAAATCACTGAATAAAACAGAGGAGACAACTATGCACTTCGAGATATCCTCGACTTAGATTCTAAAGTCAACAACTATATCAATAATTTTAGTAAAAAGCTGTTTAATAAACCCACTCACCCCGAATAGTCAAATAATTAATCTCAAGAGTAATGATGTAAATGATTTTAGTAATAATTATTTAAAGCATACTTATATTCATATCTATTCAGCTTGTCCATTCTTTCAGCGTACTTAGAGCTCCAGGAAGGAAGATAGGACATTGCAGTAATTTACTCCATTTCACAGGACCGAGAATACTTTTTAAATAACGAACAAAGTTGATGAACATATTGAGCATGATTTAATTTTAAGGACTTGATTCGCGGCGAATTGGGTAGAGAACAAGATCTTAAACGACACATTAAAGATCACAGTAAATTAAAGCTATTTCCTAAGTAGAAAATAAATTTAAAGTTGCAATTAATCCCCTAAATATCATTTTTAATACTTGAAACTATCGTTAGTAATTTGCGTAATTTCTCTAGTTCTGAGAGATAAAAATAGAAAGCTAATTAGCTTTGTATTTCTCAAAATTAAATCCTTAGAAAATGAAGGACTTATTAAAGAAAGTCGACCATAAATTCTGGAAAAATTAAGAGCAAAAATATTTTATAGCTGAATAGTTTATTGTTTACTTTTTATTTATTTATAATTTAAGTCACTTTTGTTAGAATTTGAGGAACATATCCAAAAGTTGTTTGAGAATAACATGTTAAAAGATCTGTCAGACACATCAAAGCATTATTCTGACTTATAAGGCTTTTTTCATTCATAGTTTGGGCTATAATCATAATAAATTTTTAAACGTAAAGGGAAATATTGTATTTCTTCCCTATATCACTAATTAAACCATAAGTAAAATGCCTAACCTCCTTTTATTCCGCAGTTATTAATGAATATACTAACTCTATATAAGTAGGGCTTAATATAATCAAATTTAATTTCTCACTACCTCCATTAATAATAGATGACATTAAGTCTATGCATCTTAAAACTAAAGCTTTTCTATTTGCCAATCTCAAGAGTGGCAAAACCTGTTGAAAAAGACCCACATAATATTGTTAGAAATAAATTCTTTTTCCTTAGCATCCAGTTATCAAACACTCTAGCAAAGGACACATAACTGAATCATTTTTTTCTGAAACTTGCCATTTCTTACAGAGTTCTGATATTATCATGCTACACAGTGGTTCATTAAGAATTGTATTAAAATATGAATTTTCGAAAATTGAAGAAAGGGCTTTAAAAATATTAAATAATGCTCTTCCCTTGAATATTTTAAGACCATGAGTCAGTGAATCAATTATACGATGAAGAATTTCAGTATTTATGGCAGGACATACATTTTATTGAGAAATGATTTAATCAAGAAAACTGAGGGATGACTATTTTAGCATCATATGAGTTGTATGAGTACCTTAAGTAGGATGTTGCAAGATGGCAATAAAGATAAGCTGAAGACAAGTCATAACAATAGAAGTGTTTTCTTGGATGATCGGCAATATCTTTTATAAAGCCCATAAGCTGGTTGCTCTCAGAAGGGAGGAATATTTTTCTCCTGCTTTATCAATTAAAAATAAAACTATACTTTATATTTCTCCTGTCATGTCATATAGACAAGTTTCTGCAATGATTCCGATAAAACAAATTCCAGTTTCGCTAAATCATGATATATTTACCTTTCAGGAATATTCTGACTCTGTAACTTTTGAATAATAAATTGGTTCCAGTTGCTCCATAGTTTTTATGAGTAGGTAATTGATATTTTTTCTATTAACTGAAAAGACAGTTTTCTTAAAGTATATCCTGATGTACTCCCATAGGAGGCTTCATATATAGTGACTTCATTGTCCTAAATTTCATTGTCTAATTATTTTGACTCTTCAGAGTAAGGATTATATTAAATTTACATTTCTTCCTTGATATTCCTCTAATCGAAAACAGTAAACGTTAAACCTTCAATAGATCTGGGGAGAATAATTTGTAAGAATTAAAGAAAGTTTTAATTTTCATCGCTATCAATCAAGTCAAGCATAATATTTGTCCAACATTTGTTTATTTCAGATAAAGCACTGCTCAATGGACGATAATTTACAAGTAAATAAGTGATTTCTCTCTTTATTAATGATGATTTTGTGGCTACTATCTCATTGACTCCCTGAAGGCATAATATAATGACTGCCTCATTGACTGCAAACTTTTGAGATTGAGTAAGAATAGGTTAAATAACAAATTAAATATATTGAGTGAGATAACGATAAAGTGAGTTGGGACAATGAAATGTTAAGAGGTTAATGCATTTAAGATATTGTTGAAATAATACATTTTGGCATATTTCTTAAATTTTATATCCAGAAATTAAGCTAAATATTTCGTGGTAGATGTTTTCAATTGCCTTGATAAATTCTTTTTCCTCGAAAATATTGTAATTTTATGTATTAAATTTCAGATCTTCTAAAATGCCGTTAATCATAGTGATATGCTATACATTAGACTTTAAACCAGAAATTAGAAAGCTAAACAATTCATAGTCAAAGTGTTATTTATTGATGAGTCCGCTAATCATATTACTTTTTATATTAGTCAGCTCTATGGGACTAGCTCGCTCAAGTAGTAAATATTTTATACGCGTCAACTCACTTGGCTCAAAATGAAGAATTGAGCCATTTCTTTTGAGAGCAGAGCTCATTGTTAATCCTGCTAATTTCCTTATATTTAGACTAAGATTTTAGTTGGCGAAAAGATAAGTAAGGTATATATAGGATGTTGGATGCTCTTCAATCTTTTTAAGAGTATCATAGACTTAAATTTGCTTGGCATTATCGGAAGACTGTGCAATTTAAAGCAGATGAACAAGCTGAGCAAGATCTTGCTGGTTTATAGTGGCTTCAATATCGTTCATATCCTTTGTTGTAGTTATTAAAATTATAGAATTGCTTCAAATATTCATTATTTATCAATTGTCCTCAGATATTCAAAGCAACAACTAAAAATCTTAAAGAATTAAAGAAACTTTCCAATATTGATAATAAAAAGACAGATTCTAAAGTAATGACATATTTTACATTCTCTCAAACGACTGAATATCTTGCATGCATAAGTTGTTTAAGTTTAACTGGAACAATTTAAATCAATCATTTCTAAATAACTTAATCTGCATAATTCAATGAAGATAATAGTTGTTATTTTGTAAATGAATATACATGATCAAAAATTGAATGGAAATGGACAATATTCTCCACTTCGGTAGC
>Ga0302268_1000244_pt1 | contig 34871 bp, 39 predicted proteins | sample III_Bog_E2_1_FD_194554 | JGI IMG/M metagenome (GOLD analysis project Ga0302268, IMG submission 194554) | Peat permafrost microbial communities from Stordalen Mire near Abisko, Sweden - III_Bog_E2_1 | ecosystem: Environmental > Terrestrial > Soil > Wetlands > Peat | place: Sweden: Abisko... | reverse complement strand
ATAATGTGGATACTTTATTACTATGTTTATCATTATTTAAAGATTTTTTTCTCACATCTGATTCTTTGGAGCCTTTATTAAAACCTGGTCTTCTTGGGTTCCAGTCATATAATTCTGCTTCGTTGATGATCCTTTCAATTACATATTTTAATTCACTTTCTGTTATTAACATATTGGGTATTTTTAATATAAATACTTTGAATAATGAAAAAAGTTAGAACTCAACTTGTTTTTTACAAATATTATTGGTACATTTGCTGAAATTCAACGAATAGTTAATGAAGTATATGGGTTCAAAGAGTAGAATTGCAAATGATATTCTACCAATAATTTTAAAAGATAGAAAACAAGATCAATATTATGTTGAACCATTCTGTGGTGGTTTAAACGTTATTGATAAGGTAGATGGTAATCGGATTGCAAATGATAAGAGTGAACTACCAACGGATTAATCCGTTGGCTTCGGGAACTATTTGTTCCTGAATTTTAGACACATCACAGATTGTGCCATCGGAAGATGGTCTTATTTGGTCTCCATGTCTGTAATCGACAGTTCCTGCCGATATGATTTTTAATCCCTCTAATAGGATATTAGTTGCTGCATTAAAATCTCTGTCATGAACTGTTCCACAGTTTGGACAAGTCCATTCTCGTACATCTAATGTAAGATTTTGATTAATGTATCCACAAGAATTACAGGTTTTTGAAGATGGAAACCATCTTCCTATTTGTACTATCTGTTTTTCATTCCAAGATGCTTTATATTGCAACATTGTTATGAAAGTAGACCAAGAAGCATCGGAGATGTGCTTTGCAAGTTTATGGTTTTTAATCATACCTTTTACATTTAAATCTTCCAATACGATTACATCGTATTTACTTATTAGATCAGTAGATACTTTATGTAAGTTGTCCTTTCGAGAATTGGTTATCTTCTTATATATTCGGGCAACTTTTAATTTCTGATCTTTATAACGATTTGAGCCCTTAACTTTTTTCATTAAGTGTTTCTGAGCTACTTTAAGTTTCTTTGCGTATTTTTTAGTATAACGATTATTTTTATATTTATAACCATCTGATGTGATGGCAAAGTCTTTTATTCCTAAATCAATTCCAACACTTAAACCAGTTTTAGGTTTCACAATATTGTAGGTGGTTTCCACCAAAATGGAAACAAAATACTCATTAGTAGCAGTTTTAGAAATAGTACATTGTTTAATTAAACCATTAAATTTTCTATGTAAAATTAATTTAATAGGCTCTTTAAATTTAGGTATAGTTAATTTATTATCTTCTAATTTAACGAACTGTGGAACACAGAAAGAATTCTTTCCATTCTTTGATTTAAAATTAGGAAATTGTGATCTCTTTTTAAAGAAATTATTATAAGCGTTATCCAACGCTTTTATAGAATGTTGTAAAGATTGTGAATTAATTTCTTTTAACCAAGAAAAAGATTCTTCTTTTTTAAGTAAGGTTAAAGCAGCACAATTATCATAGTAATTAATGGTAGCTTTATTAGTTTCATATTCAGCCTTTCTTTCACTTAAGAAATAATTATAAGCGAATCTAATAGAGCCAAAATGCTTGTTTAACAAGACAGTTTGTTCATCATTAGGAATCAGTTTATATTTAAAGGCTTTCAGCATTTATATTATTTCTTTATTTTAATATAAATAGATGAAAAAAAGAAAAAATCAATTTATTTTAAAATTATTTTCATATTTAACAAAAATAAGTTGTTTATTAAATAAAATGTTAGTACGTTTGTATAAAAATAAAATATGTGCTGTGATTCATCCAACGGCTAAAGCCGATTGGTATTTTCACAGAAAAAGTAATAAGATTATGCAACTTAGTTCGTGCTATAAGTTAATTGATCTATATGGCAAAAAATATGAATCTTTAGGTGTGAGTTACGATATGATATATCCAACAAAAGATAATTTAAATGAAAGGGTTTATTTTAAAACGCGTGAGTTATTAGGAGAAATTTACAAAGAAATAAATAAAAGAACAATTAAATAAAAATATATTATGAATAGTTTAAATCCATCAATACATATCATCTGCGGAATGTGCGGGTGTAATAATGAATTCGAATATCATCTTACAACAGATGTTAATGATGCTACCAATGAAATGGAAACCAATGTGGTTCTCATTTGCGGAAATTGTAGTACACTTACTTATTTGAACGATTTAATTAAAGAAGAAAAATAACAAATGGTGTTACCGAAAAACCAATATAATAGAGTAGGGAAATAAAAAATAAATTATGATTGAACAAATTAATGAAGTATTAGAAAGTCCAGAAATGGAAACCTTAATGACGTTGGGAGAAATTAAATCTTCTGTTTTAGTAGAAACAATTGGACGTGGCCTATTTATGAGCTGTACGTTAAAATTAAGGGCGGGATTATTCAAGGTAAAGAATCAATTAAGTTGGAAGATTTAAACGAAAAACAAATATTGTGGTTATATAAATCTGGATATAATTTTACTGCTATTTATGGCGAGGATTCTTATTCGGATACGCATATTAGTTTATTTGATAGAGAAGCAAATAGTCATTTTAATAGATCGTTGGTAAACCCAGTAAAGAAAACTTTAAAAACATTGGAACAATTTAAAGCCAGTATTTTGAATAAAGAAGAAATTCCAATTATATGGTCGGCAATGAAACCTAATATGGATTTAACTTGGTTATATGTAGAAATAAAAGGAGGAATTGAACAAGAAAAATTAAAAATTCAATTAGATTGCTTAAATGAAAAACAAATTCAAGCATTGACAGATGCTGGTTACGAATTTTCACTATATGAAGATGTAAGTGGTATTAAAACAAATTCGATATTTAATGGTGAAAATTGTCCATCTACAATTATAAGAATCAAATTAGTTTAAAAAATAAGTAAGCCGAGTAGTTAAATCTTCTCGGTTTTTTATTTGAAACTTGTTTTTCTCGAATTTTATCTGTACATTTGTTTCGAATCAAAAAAATAAAAAATAGTTTTATGCACACAACATTAGTTAAAGTATCGGAGAATGTATTTAGGGTTGAGGGGGAAATCAAATACGATTCAGATGAGGGAACAAAAGTAATTCATTATGGAGAAGATTTTGATAAATGGGTTAATAATATAGATAAATATAAAGAAAAATACCCAAAATTATGGTATGATATTGAAGTTGATGAATTTGAAAATCTGGGTTGTGGTAAAATGATTGTTTGGAATAGAGATAACTACATACAATTTGAACGAAGTTGGAGAGATCTTAACCCTTTAGTACATTTTCAAGAGATACAATACTGTGCTGAAGAATCAGCCAACGAATATGTTAATCTAATTTTAAATTTATTTAAATCAAATTTGATTGATAAAAATATCATTAAACAACTTCATGTTTGGAGTACGAAAAAATATCTTAGTGGCTATGAAATAATGGATCATTATAAAGAACAAAACCTTATACTATATCCTATTCTTTCATATGGGTTTAATAATAGTTTAGTTGCGTATGTAAATCCAAAATATTTTACTGAAAGTTCATTAATTGAATACGAAGAACATATAGATATTTATAAAAAAATAATTAAAATGGTACATCCCGAAAAACCAACATACAACAGAGTAGGGGAAATAAAAAGATTTAAAATTATGAGAAGAGGAATAGAAATTTGTATGATGGGAGAAAATTATGGTATTTTAAACTTACATAAAAATATCAACGGACTCCCAAAGAAAAAAGCAAGAGAAATCATTGAATCATTTGGGACATTCGATAAAATGCGTAGACATCGAAAAGCCACTTTAGCCACGAAATTGGATAATTTACCACAAATGACTGAGGAATTAAGAAATTGCATTCTTGATATCATTGTAAAATATAATTACTTAATTAAAGATAATCTTTCAAGTGATGTTAAAGAATATTTTGACACAAATAGAAACGCAGCTTATTAAATAATAATATATGAAAAAAATAATAATAGTATTAACGATTTTATTTGGTACATTTATTAATGTCAATGCACAGTATAAAACTTTCGTTTTTGGGAATTTTACATATGAAACTGATTGTTTTTATAATAAAAATAATTTTGTTACCATTCAGATAAAAATGACAAGTTTAGATTTGAATAGAGTCGTAATGATGCTCGGTACAAAAGTTCAATATAATAGTTTTATGAATAGATTAATATTGTATAAGACTAAAATGACTGAATGGGATTCAATATGTATTAAAAATAATATTTCGAAAACAGATAAAATGATTGAATTTAATACGAAAAATAAAGAGAATCCGATAATTTTTTTTAATAATAGTTTTAACACCCCATCTTTATTATCTGCATATACATGGAGTGACGGAGTACCTAGTATCATTATACATACTGGTGAAATAAGTGATTTATTGAATAAATATATTACTTGTAAAGGTGGCGTTGTTATTTTTAATTCACCGAAAGATATTCAAGAAATGCTGGATGCATTTGATTTGAATAAAATATATGAATACGTAAATAACCAAAATAAGCAAAAAAAATTTATTAAAATAAAATATGAAAAAGTTAGAAAAAGTAATTTTATACTATATTAAAAAATCGGAAAATGAATTTGTGTCATTATTAGGTACCGAATTTGATAGTAATAATATTTCGTGGGATATTTCATTCCCTAAAGGAATAAATTATGAAATTGTTAAATTACCTTTTTCTCCTGTATTAATGCAATTTTTACGACAATATATAGATGGCGAAATAAGTAATGATTTAATATGCAATACAATTATATCGCTGAAAGATTCTGATTACATTAAGACTTCCAACCATAACTCGTTTTCTTTTAAATTATCAGATAAAGGTTATAACTTTTACTCCTATTCTGAATTATCAAGAGATTTACCAATTGGTTTCTAAATTAATAAAAGGTGCGTTAATCCACACCTTTTATTTTACGTATTTCCACCCACAAATTATAACCCAAAAAATGTTAATATTAAGTTAATAATATCATCTAATGGCATTATGTGGGTGAATAATGTCCAAACACATTTTGAAAGAATATTTATAATTCTCTCAAAAGTAAAAAATTTTTTATTTTTCATGGATATATGATAGAGCGTTAGTGCCCCATATATATACTGTGTTACCTTAATAGCAGACAAAATAATTTAAAACTAAATAATGGCTAAAAAACTTACAACAGAAGAATTTATAATTAAAGCAAAATTAGTTCACGGTGATAAATATGATTATTCATTGGTTGAATATATTGGAACGCATAAAAAAATATATATTATATGCCCGATTCACGGAGAATTTTGGCAGGAGCCAAGTAGTCATTTAAGTGGTAATGGTTGCCGTAAATGTTACAATGAAGTTAGGTTAATATGGGGTAAAGAATCATGCCAAATTGAAAGTTTAAAATATAAAAGTAGAAGAGAATTTGAATTGAAAAATAGATCCGCCTATGGCTCTGCTTTAAGCCATAAATGGTTAGATGAGATTTGTACTCACATGAAATATATAGGAAATCGTTTTATAAGAGGAATATATTCTTATAAAATCACATATGAAGGATGTAAATATGCGTATTCTGGGTTAACATTTAATTTTGATAAAAGGCATTCTCAGCATATTAAGGGTTCAGAAAAAAATAGTATATCAAGGTGTTCAGTAGATAAATTTTGCCGTAATAATTCTATTGAATTACCTATGTATGAGATAGCATATGAATATATGCCAACTGAAATAGCTAAAATAAAAGAATATGAAAATTTATGCAATCTTAAAAATGAAGGCTATACAATATTAAATGAAGCTAAGTGTGGAAATACAGGTGGTAGTACGATTTATTGGAAAAAAGAAAATTGTATTTTAGAGGCAATTAAGTATAAATCACGAAGAGAATTTTCAATATATAGTAGTGGGGCTTATCATTCTGCTTTAGTCAATAAATGGATGAATGAAATATGTGCTCATATGATTCCAAAACAGCATATTTGGACTAAAAAAGAATGCCTTAAATTTTCACTTAAATGTAATTCAAAAAAGGAATTTGAAAAAAAACACCCTAAAGCATACTCATCGGCATATAAACATAAATGGCTTGATGAGATTTGTTCACATATGATTAGTAATTATTGTATATGGGAAAAAGAAAAATGCCTTGAACTTTCACTTAAATGTATTTCAAGAAGCGAATATCAAATAAAATACCGAAATAGTTATAGTGCAGCTATAAGAAATAATTGGTTAGATGAAATATGCTCTCATATGGAAGAATTAATTCATTTTTGGACAAAAGAGGAATGTAAAAAATTAGCATTAAATTGTACCTCAAGAAATGAATTCTATACCAAATATAGGAACGCATACCAGTCATCAAGAAATAATAATTGGCTTGATGAAATGTGTTTACATATGAAAGAATTAACTCATTTTTGGACAAAAGAAGAGTGTTTTGAACTTTCGCTTGAATGTAGCTCAAGATCCGATTATAGTAAAAGATTTAATAGTTCATACCAATCATCAAATAGAAATAATTGGTTAAATGAATTTTTCCCAAAAATAACATTATAAAAATTAGAAATTATGTCATTAAATCATTTTAATAAATATTCAGAATTAACAGATGAACAGTTTTTGGTAATTGGTAAAATAATCATTGAATCATCAAATATTGATTTTTGTCTGAGTGTATTATTATCTAAATTAATACTTTTACCTCATATGATATCAGAAGAAATTATAGGAAAAGATGGTATTGTAACTAAAATAGAAAAAATTAAAAATGTAATTAATTTATATGAAAAACACTATCATATAGATAATGAAATTTTTAATGAAATACAAAAAATAATAACTGAAATTAATACTTACAATAAAAAAAGAAATTTATTCGTGCATAATTCAATTAGTAGAATTAGTGATGATGAGATTTTTTGTATTCCCCCTATTTAAACCAGTTAATTTTATTAAAAAAGATAGAGTAAGCATAAAAAGTGAAATAATGAATCTATCCGATTTAGATAAAATATATAAATCACAATATTTAATAGTCGAAACACTTAATGTAATTATCAATAAATTAAATAATATAAAAGAATTTAATCCAATAGAGATATTTAAACTTTAAATATTTCTCCCACCCAAACTTGTTTTTCTTAATATTTTTACGTACATTTGTTTAAAATAAATTTAAAATGAAGAAATTACCCCAAAATTATGACCATCAAAATAACGAAATTATGGAACATCATTTTAACAAATGTGATGATATTTTTAAAGAGCCAATTTCGAAAGAGGATCAAACCTTAAAAATCAGAAAAGAAGTTCATGAGATGGTTGGTAAATTATTCGGAAGATTAATAGCAAATGTTAATTAAAATATGAAGAAATTAGAAGATAGGTATATCTGGTATAAAATAATGAAAACTGGCCGTATGGCGTTTATTGATAAATATTATTGGATTGAGAATAATTTTGATGCCAATCCAGATTACCAAATGTGTGATAGAACTAAAAGCTTCGGTGACCTAATGGTAATCGCAAAAGAGAATAATAAAGCAATTCACGCAATGGGTGGAAATAAAATTAATAAAATAATTGAAGAAATAAGAAAACTTAAAAGTGTTGATGACATTGAAATTTTAATTGAAAAAATAAAAAGATTATGAATTTAACAGAGGAAGAACAAGTTTGGGTAGAAAAACAAGCTAAATTATTATCACGAATGATTTCCAAAGATGATTTATTAAATGAATTTTCAGAAAATGCTGAATCAAAACTTATACGTTCAGGATTATTTAACAACATATTTATGTCACTTATGCAAGGGGCAAATAGATATGAGATAATTGAAACGTTGGTTGGTACGGTTGAAGAACAAAATAAATCAATTGAAGAATTATTGAAATATAGTACCAAACCAATTTATAGAACCGAAGAATGAAGAAATTAGAAAATAGGTTTATATGGTTTAAAACATTATCAACTGGCTTAATCGGATTTGTTCATTTAGAATATTGGAATGAAATGAATTATAGTACCAACCCTAATTACCAAATATGTGATGATAGTGATAATTTCTTTAAAATGGAAGAAATTGCCAAGAGAAATAATCGAGCTATTCATGCGATGGGCGGAAATAAAATTAATAAAATAATTGAAGAAATAAGAGCTTTAAAAAGTTTAGATGAAATAGATGATTTAATTGAAAGAATTAAGAAATTATGATAACATTTTCAAAAGAAGTAGAAGCCTCATTAAAAAGAAGAGGTGAAATGTTTAGATCATTACCCGTTAAAGATTGGAAACAAATAATCGCATTTGAAACAATTGTTAGGAATTACATGAATATGAGAAAATTATTAAAAGAAGAAAATAAAATATGATCAAGATTATACTGCATTGTGGTGATATCCACATTCCTATGGGAACAAGAAGGCATTCTGAATATAAAGAAGTCTTGGATAACTTTCTAATTAAAGTAAAAGAAATAACGGATGACTACGAATTTGGTGAGGCTGCTGTCTTGATTGCTGGAGATTTACTCCATAATAAGCTGGAAATAAGCAATGAAATGAATGTATTGGTATCTGATTTTTTGCAAGAATTAAATATTATTGCATTAACGTTAATTATGGCTGGAAATCACGACATCGGGGCCAATAGTGATAGGGTAGATTCAATAACACCAATCATTAAAATGCTAAAATTGAAAAACGTTCGATACTTGGATATGGAACTTGGGTACAAAAGCGGATTCATTGAATTTGATAATGTAATTTTTTGTTTGTATTCAATTTTTGATGATTATAATTTGCAAGGCGTTAAAGTGTCAAGAATAAATAATCCAGATAAGTTACATATTGGTCTTTTCCATGGTTGTTTGGATGGAAGTGTATTAGATTCAACATTTACATTAGGCGGATTAAATAAAGAAATGTTTGATGGTTGCCAACTTGTACTTATGGCAGATATTCACAAAAGGCAATTTATTGATATGAATGGTGTAACTCTCTGTTACTGTGGTAGTTTGCACCAAAATTCATTTGGCGAAGCTCGGAATTCCCATGGATTCATTGAATGGAATATTCAAGATCCAGAAGATATTACATATGTTGAACATGATATTGATGAAGATAATGAATTTGGATTTTACAAGTTTAAAATTTCAAGCGTAAGTGAATTAGAAGAGGGGACCGAAGAATTTGTAAATTTTTGAGATGTTAGAAAAAAATAATATTTATAAAGGGGATTGTTTGGAATTGATGAAATTAATCGAAGATAAATCTATTGACCTGATTTGTACAGACTTACCTTTCGGGACGACAAAATGTGTTTGGGATTCAGTTATTGATTTAGATTTACTTTGGATTCAATATAAACGAATTATAAAAGATAATGGAGCGATTGTTTTATTTGCACAGACTCCATTCGATAAAGTTCTTGGTTGTTCAAATTTGGAAATGTTAAGATATGAATGGATTTGGGAAAAGACACAGGCTACTGGACATTTAAATGCTAAAAAGATGCCTATGAAAGCACATGAAAATATATTGATATTTTATAAACATTTACCAACATTTAATCCACAAATGACAACTGGACACGAACGTAAAGTATCAACTGCTTACCAAAAGAGAAATACGACAACAGGATTAATATACGGAAAGTGTGATAATTTTTCTGATTATGATAGTACCGAGCGTTACCCAAGATCTGTTCAAGTATTTGCAAGCGATAAACAAAAATTAAACCTGCACAGCACTCAAAAACCATTGGCTTTAATTGAATACATTTTAAAGACATATAGTAATGAAGGCGATTTAGTTCTTGACTCATGTGCTGGAAGTTCAACCACGGCCATTGCTGCGATAAATACGGGTAGGAATTACATTATGATCGAGAAGGAAGAAGAATTTTATAATAAATCAATTGTTAGAATTAAAGAATGTATAGTAAATGAAACCACCAAAATTAGTAGAGAAGTTTAAGTTTAGAAATGAAGAAGCCATAAAAAAATTTGAATCATTTATATCAGAAAATAGGAATAATATTCTTTTGATATGTATTGGTTATGGAATGGTAGGTTGGATACAAGAAATAGCAGAATGTATTGAAGAACCTTACGATATATTTGTTTTGAAAAAATATGATAATTTAAAAGTATTAACAGATTCTTCCGTTATCGAAGATAATTTGGTTTTTGTAATGAAAGATAATAGTATTAAATTCGATGTTCCTTGTTTGTGCGGAATATTTAGTGATGAGGTTCACCCATAATAATAATAATGAAAAAGCTCTGGGCGGGCTTAATTAAAACCCAATTAAAATAAAATGAATTTCGGAGAAGCAATTATTGCCCTCAAAGAGGGAAAAAGAGTATGAAGAGAAGGATGGAATGGTAAAGGTTTATTTATTTTTCAACAAGTACCATCGATTGTTAATGAATCATTTGTATCAAAAATGCAATCATTACCGCAAGCGGTTAAAGATGAATTTGCTCGTAGAGGAGGTGATATTGTATACGTTAATCAATTAACAATGGTTTATCCAGATAATACAATTTATGGGTGGTCACCAAGTCCATCGGATGCGTTAGGAGATGATTGGTGCATTTTAGATTAATGAATTATTTAGAAGAACAAAAAAAATGCTGGGAAATTAATCTCAGCATTTTTTATATAAGCGAAAAAGCTTATAAAGTATGTTTATAAGTCTGAGGGCTTATAATAGTTAATATAAGTCTATAGGCTTATAAAACAAAAATCACAATATATTGTGAAAAACACTTATTTTACATAAAAAACGCTTATTAATTAATTTAAATCACAATATAATAGGAATTATAGACACTCGAAATCTTTAGAATTTTTAAGGGCCCAGCATATTCCTTTATAATTTCCAATCTCAAACAATTTACTTGGGTCCAACTTCTTTAAATCAATTCCTCTTTTCTTATATGCATCATATAATTTTAATCTTAGTTCTTCTGTTGGAACATATTTAAGTCTTTCCCCTAAACCAGCATTACATAATTTTCTGCAAATTGCTTTACAGTCTTCAGTTGCGTCATTATCCAAGAAAACAATTATATCAGCGGATGAAAATTTCAATAAACAATCGAAAAGATAGCAACCTGGATTAAGTGATTTGCCCATTAATGGAATTGAGTTAGGAATACTTGTGGAATCAAGCGGCCCTTCTAAAAGACAAACGTCTGAATCCCAGTTGATTAGACTCTCATTAAAGATTATATCACGTCTCTCGTAATCACAATTTAAATACTTCTGTTTGGATTTTCCAGTATAATCTCTTCCCGTGTAATAATCAAGTTCATTATATTTATTATAAGATGGAATTATAATCCTGTTCCACCAACGTTTATCCTTACAATCGTAGGTAGTATATTTTAAACCGTATTTTTTAATTTGATTTTCATCAAAGCCACGTTGTAATAAATATTCTAATGCATTCTGCTCGCGTTTAAGACCATTAAATTGAAAATCATACGTGTGATCAACGAACATGATCTTATCCTCTTCATCCACCTCAAAAGCTATTCCATTACCACTAAATAAATCTAACTCATATTCGCGGCTGGCTTTTATTTCTTTAACTGCATTTTTATATTTTTGGAGTATTTCAGGTGAGCCATATTCCTTGATCAATTTGGTTATAGTTCCGTGAGTTCCATCCGTTTCACAGCAACGCCAACATCTAAAAATTCCCTTGTAAAAATTAACCTCGCATTTATAGCTATGTTCCTCATTTACAGAACAATGAGGGCAATCAAACTGTGCTTGACCTCTCTCATCTATACCATTCTTAGATTGATTTAAAAAACTTTCGAGAATCTGTAATAATATTTCCAATTAAATTTTATTTAGCTATTTTCCACAAATGTACCGATAAAATATAAGAAAAACAAGTTCGATTCTAACTTTTTTTGATATTTGAAGTATTTATATTAAATAATTACTCTTAAACAGTAATATGGCTGAACAAAAATTAGTATATGTAAATAAATTAGGTAAAAATTCAGAAGATGATTATACCTATGAATTTTATTTTACGGATGATCCTGAGATTTTTTGGATAACGGATGCGGATACGAAACCTGCAAGTATATGTAATTTAGGAGTTCCAGAAAAAAGTGTATATGACAGTGTTAAGATACTTAAAACAAAAATAAAATTCGATTTGGGAAAGGATTCTAGTAGTCACAGTTTTTTAGATTGTAAAGACTTAATACTTAGCTTATGTTGGGAAAATATTGATTCATATGACGAGTACCCCCAAGAGGGTCGAATAGTATTCCCATTTGGTTCGGATATTTCTGAAATAGAAATAACCTTGGCCAAAAGAAATTTGGCCTTTGAATCTACTGATTCAAAAGATTTTGGCTTTTAAATTCGCGATTTGCAATATGAGGACAGGTAAAAAATGGAATTAAACGAAGACTATGCTGATATAAATGAGATTGATATTTTAGCAGGAGATATTATAGAATATTTTACTAAAAGTAATCTTGGATTTTTAAAGGATTTTACCGAAGGACTTGGAACCAATGTTATTAATTTAAAAGTTTCCAATTGTGTAATAAGTAGTGACATCACTGATATAAAAAAATATGATTCTTTATGGCGCTTCTTACGTGAATTTGGGTTAGAAATAAGTTTTGTCAAATATTTAAATGGAGCTTTGGGTATATGGAAAAGAATTGATGAAAATAGAGGGATAATTGAATTGAAATTAGATGAGTCAAAATTTATAGAAAAAGTAAAATGGTATATTCAAGCTAACAATCTGAATGAAAAATGGTCAGATACTAATGCTATTCAAATATTAAGATTTATATTTAATGATTTTAAGAGCACTTTAATACATGAAATACAACACGCTTATGATGATTTTAGAAGTGGTGGTCGGTATAGGTTAGATAAAAAATCTAAAAATTACTATTCTAATTTAAAATATGATGCAAATAAAGAAGGTTCCAGACAAACTGATTTAGAAAGGTCAAAATATTATGATTTACCGCATGAATATTGGGCGCGTTTTTCACAATATGTTAATAAATGGAAGCCAGGATTTAATCAATCTTTTGATAAAATATTTGAAAATTTTAAAATGTTTTTTGTTGGGTATGATAATTTGTCCGAAAATAATAAAAAAAGGTTACAAAAAGCATTATATAAATTTTGGGATGAAAAAAATAATAACAGAATAAAAGAAAATACAATGAAATTGAATAAGACAGAATTAACAGAAATGATTCAAAAAATCACAAAAACATTAATTAAAGAAAGTAAATTACCAAATGTGGCTGTAGAATCATTAGATTCGGTTGAATCTGCTAAAATATACCCGTCTGGGCCAAATTCAAAACAAATGATCATTACTTTCAATGATGGATCTGGGGTAAAAATAGATGGGTCATTGTCAGCAAATAGAGTAATGCCAATTAAAGGTAGTGAAAGTGGAAGTTACGGATATTTACTTAGTAGAATGTATCGTGATAATAGTGTTTACTTTGGTGATTTATGGGAGCTATATAAACCATTAGCAAAAGAATCTGACGACTGGAGTAAAACTAATTTTAAAGATCAACCCTTAGATGAAGCAACATACGAACTTGATTCAACCGATCCTCAGCTACAAACTAAGAGCAATAAATTACAAAGTGACTCTACCCTTTTTAATAAGGATACGGATGAAATTAAAATATCTAATCCGAATGATACCACAAATGAGTCAAAATCATTTACCAAAAACCAAATTGTTGAAATGATGATGGAAGCAAAAGCTATTAGAGATAAAAATGGTGATTACGTTAAAGCAATTAAAAAAGCAGATAGGGAAACAGAAATGGATGATAAAGGACCTGGTTTCAAATCCAAAGATAAAGCCCATAAAAACGATAAAAAATACAATAGGAAATCTTTTACCAAGGATGAACTAACTGAGGCGACCATAGAGCCAATCGGAAAATTAGGAACTGGTGCAAAAATATACTTTAATCAAAATGGACTACGTGTTAATGATTCAAAAGATGGTGTTATATTGAATATTACTAAAGAGGGAAGTACAATGGCGGATGCTAACATTCCATTTAAAACAGCAAAAGAAGCTGTAGATGTTGCTAAAGTATTAAGTAGAATGTACCCAAATGGAGTAAAAGATGCTGTTATTGTTGATGATAGACTAATTGATTTTGCAAAATCAAAAATAATGGGAGAAAGCAAACGTAAATCGTTTACCAAAAACGAATTGATTGAAATGTTAACGAGGAAATAAGATGGGTATTAAACCAACATATGATTGGGATTTTGAATTCACAAATGGACATGATAAGGGTAAAAAATTAAGTGAATTACCTTTAGAATCTGTTGATATGTATGATGACAATATCTCATCGGCAAATTTTATTGATGGCGGTATATATCAAGGATTAAATGTAAAATCATTAATAGGAGTATTATCTATTTCAAAAAATCCAGTTAAAATAGGGATTATATTAGATAAAAAAATGTCTGATAATTGTGGTAAATTATCAAGGATACAAAGAATTGCAAATAAAGCTGGAGTAATAATAGGTGAAAACCCGATTAAAAATAGATCCGAAAGAGAATTTCCATATATGTTTATACCAAAAAACTTATCTTATGAATATGTTACACCAGCCATTTTTAAAAATAAAATTCAAGATAAAACATTTTATATCGGTAAGGAAAGTGTCGAAAACGCATTGGAAAATAACATATTTGAGCCACAAATAGCAAAAGGAAGAAATATAAATGATATTATTTCTATTATTGAAAAATATGGATTGGAAGTTCCTGAATCAATTAAACAAATGAAACAAAATATGACTGAATCAAAAAAAATAATAGTAACTAAAAATCAACTTATAGAAATGAAAGCTGCTCTTTTGGAGGCTAAAATATTAAAAGAAGATCCAGATTCATTAGAAGTTACTGATGATAGGGGTTATACGACTAAAATTGTTCGTTATGATGATCCCGATGCTTTAGCTTTTGGAGTTAAAGATGGTAAAATGTATGTTGGATATTGCCCAGATATAACAAATAAGGATATTGAAAGAAAAGTGGAGGTTGAAGTTTCGAATAGAAATGTCTTAAAAACACATGATGATATAAAAGATTTTTATTATGTGTTATTTGGTGATGGAATTAATGGTGAATATGATGAAAATTTGACACGTTATTCAATGAATTTTCCTGGAAGATTATGGCTTAACTGTAAAGTGATATCATTTTGGAAATGTCCTTCTACGAATCAATTAACTGGTATTTTAATTAAATTAACAAAAGAAATACGTCGAATATATAATTATGATGTTAATTTTTCAGATTATAGAATCGAAAGTAGAGAGAGGGGACAATGGAAAACTGAGTTAATACCAATAAAAAAATTTGTTAACGGTACCGAATCAAGTGATGAAGATATATCAAAAATGCATTTATTACCATCCGATGAAAAAAGAAATACGTCTCAAATGAAAAATGCAAAAAATGCTGATAATGAATTATTGGCTAATAAATTCGATGGAAATATTTCACAAGCTGAATGGAATGATGCCCGTAATAAATATCGTGGGGAATCAAAAAAAATATTAGTAACCAAGGATCAATTGAATGAAATGAAAATTATTCTTTCAGAAGCGACAGCATCTGAGATACATAGTAAATTCTATTCTGAAATACCTGATGATGATTTTAATAAAATTGTTGCCGCAGGCCCTATATCTTCTAATTTAGAAAGGAATAATTTAGGAGAGTATGGTAAATGGATGCTTAACCTATATAAAAAGAATAATCTGAAATTAGAAGATTTATATAAAGCAACCGAATATATTACCATTTTCGATAAAGCTAAAAAAGCTAAAAAACTTGATAATAACGATATTAATAGATTTAAAACATTACCAGAATTATTTTCAGTCGTTGAACCATTTACACATCAAGAGTCAATTTCTAATAATGATATTACAAAAGATATAAAAACGAAAGAAGCAGATGTTGTTTATGAAGACTCTGAATGGAAAGTAATTGTTCCAAAGACGGAAAAAGCTGCTTGTTTATATGGAGCTAATACCCAATGGTGCACAGCAGCAAAGGAAAATAATATGTTTGATAATTATAATTCCAAGGGACCACTTTATATAAATATTAATAAACAAACAGGAATAAAATATCAATTTCATTTAGAGACCAATAGTTTTATGGATGAAAAAGATGAGCAAATTAATTTAAAATCCATTGGTCTAACTTCTGGTTTAATAAACTACTATTTATCTAAACCCAACCTTAATGCGTTAACTCTAATTTATTTTGGTTATGATATACACGATATACCTATCGAGTCCATTCAAAAAATAAGTGATGAACAACTTTTAGATCTTATGTCCTATGGAATCAATGAAAAAGATCTTTTATTTGTTTTAAAATATATTAATTTTGGTGATTTTACTGCGGCTGATTTTGGTTCCACTTGTACGTGTATCTATGATTTTTTTATTGAATCTGAAAACAAATTCTATTTTATTCGAAATATTGGAGGTAAAATACTTTTTAAACTATACGAACAAGGTTATTTAGAAGATATAATATATGAAAACTATCTAACTCCTCAAGAAAAATATGATTTTATAATAGAGCGTTTATTGGATAAATTAGAATTTATCCCAAGTTTACTTTGGTGTGCAATTAAAATAAATAAGTTCGATTATGCATTGGAATTGGTTAAAGATAAATTAAATAATTTAAAAGGCAGAGACGTTGAAAATGCTATTGATAATATTTATAATTGTGAAACATGTTTAATAAAATTTTTGGTTATAATTGGAAATAATAACATGGAAGATGACCGAGATATCGGATATCGTTTATATAAAAATTATAATAAAAACACAGAAATTAACGATATATTAATAAAATATTTTAAACCTTATCGAGATGAATATAATTACAATAATCGCAAAACTGAATCAAAAAAAATATTGATAACATCTAAACAATTGAATGAACTTCGTAACATAATCAAGGAAGAAAAACAATTGGATAAACTCACTTTACCAAAATTTATAAGTAATTCAATTAAACAACATAAGACATCGTTAGGCGAACACCCTACGTTTCCTCCAGGAGATGAAAATACATTTGAGGAAAGATTATTATTAAAACGATTTAATGAAGTTGGTAGAGCTGTTGGTAAAATAAGTGATTTGGAACAATATGACAAAAACTACTTGATTAGTAAATTAACAGATTATATAAGTAAAGCAAAATCAATTGAATCTAACATACGCGAAGATCTCGAAAAAATATGTTATGAATATGTTTGTGAACAATTTGGTTTAAGTAATGGCGAATTGGATATTGAATGCTTACTTAAAGATACAATCAAGCCAGATAAACAGCAAAATGTTGAACCACTTATTTTAGATGATGTTGAATTTGGCGAAGTTTCTGAAATGGATGATTTGGGAAAGGAAATATACAAACGTCGAGTTATAGATTCACTTATACAAGGTGCCGCTGTAAGATTGTCATCTGATTATTCAACTATTTTAAATAAAGTTTACGAATTAAACCCGAAATTGCCAGAATTATATTATAATATTATTGCTTTAAACGATTATCTAACATTTGTAAAAGAAATAAATCCTGATACTAATAATTTAGGCGGATATGTATCTGTTAATTTGTCATCAACCGATCCAAAAATAACTTCTGAAGCAATTATATTCCCTGTATTGGTATTTGAAACAATTAAAGGTGTAATGGAATTAATGTCTTCTCACGGATTGCCAGATAACAGACGTGATGCAGAATATGTAATTGGAAAAGCAGATTTTTTATTGGCTGAAAATTGGGATAAACGTTTTGGCGTTGGTTTATATGATTTATTTTCAAAATTGGTTAAAGATAAAAAATTACTACCTGAGATATTCGTCGAATTAATTTCATTGGATGTTGATCAGTTCAATAATAGAATGAAAGAAATTTTTGCTGGAACACGTAAAGGAAAATCATTTGTTGATCATTTAGAAAGAGAGATTGAAAGAGAACAGGGTTTTTCATCTATTGAAAGCATTTTAGGCGAATCAAGCGATGATGAAGGTAGCCAAGGAGAAGATGAAGATTTTACAAATACTGGAGATGGAGAAGGTGAAGGAAGTGGTGATAGCGATTTTTATTTTGAAGCAGCTGATTTCAACGTTGGTTCTGACGAAGATGGCTATTTTTCAATCAACGAACTTGGCGGAATTATCAACGATGAAGCCGTTGCCCTTGGTAATATTGGAGATTTTACCTATGATATGCCAGCGTTTGGCGATAAGGAAAGCTTGAACCATAAGGATATGATCAAAAATGGACAAGCGAAGTGGAATATAAGAGAAAATATATTTTATCACGGTTCCCCAAGTGGAGATTTACGAGGAAGTTTTTATGGACTTCATATTGGTACGTTTGAAGCGGCTAAACAAGCATTAGAAGCAAGAATTGGTGTACCAGCCCAAGGTGAATGGGATGGAACAAGGGAATACGGTGAAACTAAACTTGCAGGAAAGAAAACACTCGCAAGAGAAGAAAATAAGTATAAATCTACGGGATTTAATTGTGGTAGAGATATTCCAGAAGAAGATTATTTCCCATCGGAAAGAAATGAAAAGGCAAAGTATAGTGATCAAACAGAAGTTTCATTAAACAGTAGGCCAAATATTCAGCCTGTGGAAATCACAGGTGCAATGAGTAACACACCCAACAATCCACACGAAGATTTTAAAGCGAATGGTTATATGAAAGCCCAAATAACTAAAGGTAACGCAAAACGTGGATATTTTTACACCAACCAAGGAGAAGATGCTGGTAGTATATCTGCGGTTGTCCCCAATGGTTCATTTTTGAAAACCATTAATGAAGAATCAGAATCAAAACCTGATATTTTTACCCATACAATATATAGATTACCAACTAAAGAAGAACTTATAGATGTTAATTCATTTAATTTATCACCTGAAAAAATTAAAAACGGTTTTGGCTATACAATTATTGGTCGCGGAATTAAAAGTAAAAAGAATAAAGAGATGATTATACAATCAATTTCTAAATTATGTGATTTATTTCCAGAAAATGAAAATTATAAAAAAGCTTTAGGCTTAGTAAATGAAGAAACAAATATAGTAAAAAAAAACTTATTGAATGAAAATGTTGGACAAGCCAAAAAAATATTAAATACATATAATATTCCATTAAACGATACTGATTATGTTGCTTTTAAAAAACAATTAATAGAAAGTAATAATATAGGCTATTTAGGGTTTATTGTTAAAAATGTTACCAATCAAAATGGTTTTAATTTAGAATTAGCCAATCAATGGTATCAAACAATTGTTAATAATAGAAATATAGTAAATAACTTAAGTCGCCCGCTTTTTGAATATACCCATTTGGATGATTTATTGGCTGATATTAATAATACTATTTTATTACAAAATTTAAAAAATTTCATTAATAAATTATCAAATAGATATTTAAAGGATGAATTAAGTACAATTACAATTGATGGTATCCAAAATAATAGTGAATTATTAAATAACATTAAGTCATTTAATGAGTCGGACAAAGAAATGCAATATGAGTTTTTAAGAAAAACTAACAAATATGATAATATATCTGAATTTGTAGAAGATTTTAATGACTTCTGTAATAGTATAGATAATAAATTTGATTTTGAAACTGTCAAAAATAAAATAAACTCAATGGATAAAGATTCCATACGGATTTTATTTGCAGAAAATAATATGATTTTTTCCAGGATAATAACTTATGAGGCATCAAAAGAAATTGGTAGCAAATCATGGTGTATAGTTGGTGATGAGAGTCAATTTGATAATTATGTTATAAACGAGAATAATTATCAATATTTTTTATTTAATTTTAACCAAGAAACTCCATCTAATGAAAAGATGATTGCCTTTACTATGAATGAAAACAATAAAATTACGGCAGCTCATGATAGATATGATACACAGTTTAATGAAGTGATAGAATATATCAATAAATTAGGTATTTCGCAAAAAATTTATAGTATTAATTCGAGGCTAAGAGCAGAAACAATTATTAATAAAAATAATGATTCAGAAAACGAATATTATAATTTAGGCAATATATATAAAGATGAAAATGGCAATATAATTGACCCTGCTTCAGTCGGAAAATCTTACCGTAATAATAATGACTATTTAGATAGACCTTCGATTTATTTTTTAAAAATGTTTAATGATCTAAAAAATACTGGTAAGGAATATAAATCACATTTAGATTTAATATTTAATAAAGCACAAAATTCTAAAATAGTTGTCAATGTCACAATATTATCAAAAAAAGATGGAGAATGTATATCTACAAATAGAGAAACTATCACTGAAAATATAATACCATATTGTTTATCAAATTTTGATGTTTTATTGGAACGAACTTATTATGACATAAAAATAGATAAAAATAAATTTATTGAAGCTATCAAAAATGTATACACATCAAACATTAAGTTATACCCTGAAACAAAACGTTCAATTGCTTGGTTCTTGAAAGATAATAACGTTGATATTCTTGACATTACCAAGCAACAAAAATCTAAAAATGGAGATGATTTGACTGATATGGAATTCGCAATGCTAAAAAATAAAGGCGAAAATTTAACACCAATCATTCAAAATAAATTAGCTGCAATACGAAGGGGTGAGAATGTTAATTTATCCACAACGGAAATTAATTATGCAATTGATAATGGATATAAAAATATAATAGCAATTTATTATAAAAATATGTTACCAGAATTTAGTACCAACCAATTAGATTATGATGATCTAAATATTTATAAAAAACTTGGTCTTTTTGATGATATTGAAAACATAATATATAAAAAAGCTAAAATGTATGGCGAAGATAACCTTAATTCAATAGAACAAAGTGTAAATCAATACGCTAAAATGAAATATAACTAAGAATAAACATGAAAAAATATTTAACACTTTTAATACTTATTTTATTATCAATTTCGCTATCTGCTCAGAATTATATTGCAATATCAAATTCATTATCGGCAGTGCCAGGTAATATAGCTATAAAAGCAAATTCATCGATAGAATTTGGTAAACAATGGGATGTATTTTCTTTGGGGTTGGTTGTTGGAGAAACGCAATTGAATAAATTATCGGATCTTTCAACAATGTATGGGGAAATACGCAGTAATTTGAATATTTTTCAACAAGGTAAATTTGTTAATACTTGTACAATGGGAATGGGGTATGTTGCTAATCAAGATCACACTTTATTATTAGAAATAAGCTATACTATAGAATATTCATTAACAGAACAATTTCATATCAACATACTCGCAGGACAATATTATTATAGTGGATACATAAATAACACCAATGAAAACTTTGTTGGTTTATCTTTAGTCTATTTCTTTAAAAATTATAAAACAAAATCAATTATCAATGGGAACACAAATTAACGAAGCGCACAAAGATGGGCTCACAATTGGTGAAAAAATATCCAAATTTATTACCGATAAAGTTGGAACTATCGGGTGTGCAATTATATTTTGCGCTATAGCTTTTATTAGCCTTCCAGCCGCAATAATATCAAAGGATGCTCTGGTAATAGTTGCTTGGATAGCTCAAACCTTTCTGCAATTGGTATTACTTCCAATCATTATGGTCGGACAAAATATTCAAAGTAAACACTCGGAAATATTGGCTCAGGCTACTTATGATAATGATATTGAAATGCATGAACATGTTAATGAAGTGCATGAAGACATAAAAAATATTTTAGAAATAATAAAAGCAAAAGAAGAAGAAATTAAAGAAGCAATCGAATAACAAATTATTTCTTTGAATATTTAAAATCAAAATAAGCTGATACCTCCATTGCGTTAATTATTTTATTACAAAGTTTTTCAATAACTGGTTTTAACACATCTAAATCGCTTTCAATTGGCTCATTTTGTTTAATTGTAAATTCAAATGACCCGTGAAAGCAATCATCTGCGGTTACCAATACTGTTTTTGATTCAAGGTTATAAAATATCTTACTCGCAAATAAACGACTCCCATCCGCGTACTCCCCGAATTTAATTTTAATCTTTTTCTTTAAGTGCTCTATATGCTCAGGGTATTCATATATGGCATCTGTATGCTTCATCCAAGTAAGTAATTTAATATAAACAACATTTGGTTCATTTTTGGTTAATGTTCCAAAACTTCCTTTAAAATTATCTGATTCTAAGTCCAATTTAATTTCACGAGCATTTCTTTTTGATTTAACGTTTTTAATCTCAGTCATTCACTATTAGTTTATACAAATGTACGTAAAATATATTAAAAAAACAAGTACTTAAGTAAATTATTTTTAAAATAATGAGCTATTTATTAAAAATAGTTCTATTTATATAAAAAATAATTAAAATGGCTTCAGAATTATTCGAAATAAAGAAAAATAACCAAGGATACGGGATTTTAATTGAGAGAGATGGGGGTTTCATCGACTTAGGAGATGAAAGAAATTCGGACGCAAGGACTGAATTAAATAAAATTGGTAGTAAAGAACCTGGGATAAAAATCGTTGACAGACTTAGAGTTTTTTCCGTGTTCCAAAAATTTGGAATTGAGAATGCCAACGGTAGGATATATCCTGAGGTTGTACTTCGTAGAGAGGTGCAAAAATACCAAGATAAAATAGATGATAGGCGATCTTATGGAGAATTAAACCATCCTGAAAGTGTTAATTTAGATGGAGATCGTTTAGCATTCGGTATCACTAAGTTATGGTGGGAAAACAAGACACTCGTAGGTGAGATTGAATTAATTTTATCCTTGGGGTTTGTTAATTATGGTGTTATTTCCTGCAAGGGAGATATGCTTGCAAACTATTTAAGAACTGGTTGGAAAGTAGGTGTTTCGAGTCGCGGATTAGGTTCAGTTGAGCAAGATAAATTTACTGGAAAATATATTGTACAAGATGATTTTGAAATAACCTGTTGGGACAGTGTTTTTGATCCAAGTACGGCTAATGCCTGGATTTCCAGTGAGTTAAGTGGGCTAAAACCTTACATAGAATCAAAACAAAACAATAAAGGAAAGATATTAGAAGGATTAGATTGCTTTCTAGGAAATAAAAATATTTTATAAAATTTACTAAATAATAAATTAAACTTAAATTAATGCCGCCAAAAATTACACACGATGAATTTGTTGAAAAATTAAAAATTATTAAACCACATTTGATTGTACTGTCACAATATAATGGTAACAAAAAATACATAACAGTTAAATGTACAATACACAATCATACTTGGGAATCAAAACCAAATTGGTTAATGTACGTTGGAAAATATGATTGTCAGAAATGTTATGATGAAAGAAGAGGCGATTGGAATGTAATAGGGATAGATAAATTCATTGAAAGAGCAAGATTAATTCATGGTAATAAATATGATTATTCAAAGGTAGTATATGTTGATGGAAGAAGTGAAGTATGTATAATTTACCCTATTCATGGGGATTTTTTTCAAACTCCAGATAAACACACTAATAGAAAACAAGGATGTCCTAAATGTGCGAATAAAAATGTAACAACAGAAGAATTTATCGCTAAAACAATTCTTATACATGGTGATAGATATGATTATTCAAAAGTAAAATATATTAATAATTTAACCGAAATAATAATTGGATGTCCAATTCATGGTGATTATATCACAACACCAGACAAACATTTACAGGGACATGCTTGCCAAAAATGTAGTGGTAGATTTATGGATTTAGAATATTTTATTGAAAAATCAAATTTAAAACATAACAATAGATATGATTACTCATTGAGTAAATTTATTGGAACTAAAGAAGATATTTATATAATTTGTCCTATTCATGGGGGATTCTGGCAAAATGCTGATAATCATTTACAGGGGGCTGGATGCCCAATATGTAAATCAAGCAAAGTTGAACTAATTGTTAGAGATTTTTTATTTGAAAATAATATAGATTTTATTTATGAGAAAAAATTCCCTTGGCTAGGAATGAAGTCTTTAGATTTTTATATGCCAAATTATAATATCGCAATTGAAGTTCAAGGTGGGCAACATTTTAGAATAAATGATTTTTTTGGTGGAGAAAATGGGTTTAAAAGTACAGTTAATAGGGATGTTACAAAGAACAAATTATGTTTAGAAAATGGGATTGATTTAATATATGTAATGGATGAAATTGAATTTGATGAAGATATATTAACAAATGAATTATTTAAAAATATTTATAATAAAAATAAATTAATAATTGAAAATAAACTATTTATGTCAGAAGCTTTAAACAAACTATTTATAAATAAATGATCCTCGCAACATCTAACATATTATTAACGGAAGCATTTTCCAAGCAAATTATTCCAGTTGAATTATGGAATAAGATTGCCAACGGAAAACAGCATTTTTCCGTGTTGTTCGTAAAGAGAACAACAGATGAGTTACGAAATATAACTCATGCTACTATGAATGTTGATATGATGCTTAAAAGAACCCAAAGTCGAGGTGGTAAAAAATATGATTTGAGTGATCAGGATCTATTATTTATTAGGGATGATTCACAGTTAGATAATAATGGAATTCAGGGAGCCGCAAGATCAATTCCAATTGAGAATATTATTCAAATAAAATGTGGCCAAATATATGATTTTAAAAAAGTAAATAACATACCATATTTTTATCCAGAATTTAAAAATTCAACGTTGGCCAAGTCGGATACTGATAATATAATACTTGTTGAAAATAACGTTGAAAAGTTTAAAGAAGTCCTTAGAAGTGGAATGGTAACAAAAGAGGTTGTAAACGCATTACTTGATTCTGACTCTATTGACGCGAATGATAAACCAGAAATTAAAAAATTAGCCATTGAAAATGGAATTATTATGGAAAAAATAAATATTAAAACATTAGTTGAAAACGTTGTTCGCGGTTTAATTACCGAAAATGAAATACCAAAGATAAATACGGATTTTATTCAACAATATATCAAAATATTCGCTGGCTTACAGAGGAAATATAATACTTTCTTTAATTCTCAAACATTGTCATATCCTAATTTCTATAATGTAATGGCTGAAACCGATGAGGCTAACCGAAATTATGATTTAATTAAACATAAAACACTAAATAGTATTTGGGCTCTTCCAGAATATGCTTACGACCAAAATGATGATCATTTTGTACAGGTTGAGAATATTATTTCGGATTTATCAAAAAAAATCGATTTATTTACAAATGAAGTTGAAAAAGCTGGCATTGCATTAAAGAATTTAGATGATGTTGAATATACATTGAATTTATTTTAAAAAACAAAAATTATGGGAATGGTAATAGACTTTCAAAAAAAATATGGATTGGTACCTGATGGTAAAATAGGTAAGATTACTTTAATAAAAATAAAAGAAGTTCTAAATATAGCTACTAATGAGCAGCTTGCTAATTTTATGGGCCAGTGTGATCACGAAAGCGAGGGTTTTACATCTTTGAATGAAAACTTAAATTACTCAGCAACATCTTTATTAAAAACTTGGCCTAAACATTTCACACAAGCAGATGCGTTGAAATATCAACATAACCCACAGATGATTGCTAACAGGGCTTATGCAGACAGGGATGGCAATGGTAATGAAGCAAGTGGTGATGGATGGAAACATAGAGGGTTTGGTCCTATTCAATTAACAGGTAAAAGTAATCAGGATGCTTTCGCGGATTATATTAAAGATCCTGAGGTTAAAACAAATCCAAGCTTAATTGCAACCAAATATCCATTCGAATCTGCTAAATTTTATTTTGATAATGGTGGGTTGTGGAAATACGCTAAGGGAGTTGATGTGAATTCAATAACTATTTTATCAAAAGTAATTAACGTTGGTAACGCAAATACTCATGTAATTCCAAATGGTTTATCTGACAGAATAGAAAGAACAGAATATTATTTCAATTTAATAACCAAATAAAATAATCAATTATGAAAAATTTTTTTAAAAACGTAATTAAATGGCTTAAGACTTTAATTAGTAACTCGGATGATGCCGATGAAAAAAGAGTCATATCATTGTTAAGTTTCGTAGTCTTAGTAGGGATGGTCGTATTAAACGCAAATGGAATAATAATAGACCCAAAATTAATCTATGTGTTTGCATCTTTATGTGGTGGAAGCAGTATTTTGACTGTAATTAACGATTATAGAAAATAATTTATTAATTTTTTAACTTTTTTTAAAATAAAATGTATTTATATTAAAATAATCTAAAATGAGCAAAATAATGTGGCTTAAAACGATTATTATTAAAATATTCAAAAATAAATAAAAAAATAAATGTTTTTTTTAAAATAAATTATATTTATATTAAAATAATAAATTAATTGCTAATAACAATGACTAAAAAAAATGATAGCGTGAAAGATGCACTTATTGAATATAATGATGTTATGAAATTCATAAAAGAAAGTAGTGCAGAAACAGTGAAAACCACAAAAAAAGGCGCTGTTAAAAATGAACTTAAAAATATCATCAAAGAAGCATTTGAAGAAGAAGATCCTGACAAGGATACCGAAGATGTAGAAGCTGATGATAATACAGATATTGAAGGTGTAGAAGATACCGATTCAACCGAAGACGGATTGGATAATGTAGAAATCGAAGAACCAGCTGGAGATGATGTTGACGTAGACGTTGATATCGATGCAGATGGCGCTGATATGGATTCAGATGATGAATCAGGCGAAGAAGAAGATTTCGATATCGACCAATTTAAATCAGATGATGGTGAGTATGACCTTACAAATGCAGATACGAGTCAATTAATCAAAGTGTTTAAACGCATTGATGGAAATGATTCGGTCAACATTACAGATTTGGGTGATGGAAAGATCGAACTCAATGACAATGAAACTGGTGCAGAATATATGATTGACACTACCCCATCAGCTGATGTGGATGTAGATGCTGACGTGGATTCGGAAGTAGATCCAGATATTGAAATTGATTTAGATGACGAACCCGTTGTTTCCGAAGGGACACATCATAGTTATGAAGGGGATGACTCTGAAATTACAGAAGAAAATGAACCAGAAGTTGGTGCAGATCAAGAAGGTGAAGGTATGGTTGACGAAAAAAATATGACAGTATCTACTGGGGCTAATGGTCACGCAGGAGTACTTTCACAAACAAGAGCAGCATATGCTCCTGGCGATCATAAAAGAAGTGGAGCTCAATTAGTCATTAATAAGGAAAGTAAAGAAGTAAAAGCTCTTAAAATTGCTTATACCAAAAAAATTAATGCTCTGAACGAACAACACGAAGCCTTTAAGAAATCTACTGCAACTGAAATGAGTCAATTAAAAGGTGCTCTTGGTAAATTTGTAACTCAAATAAAAGAAAACGCTGTTTTGAACAACAGCCTTGGAAAATATGTAAAATTAATTCTTGAAAATTCCACAACTGATGTTGAAAAGAAAAATATTTTAAATCGATTTGCAAATGAAGTTAAAACGATTGAAGATGGAAATAAACTTTTCGAATCTATTAAAAAAGATTTAAATGGTAAAGTTAATTCAACCCAAACAATCGACAAACAATTTGGAGCTGAAAGCACAAAGACAATTAATGAAAAAGTTATATATCAGAATCCTGAAATGCTTAAAATGAAAAAGCTGATGGAAGCTGTTGATAAATATTAAAAAAATAAAAAATTAAAAAAATAATAAAATGATTAGAGAATTTTTAGCCAGCGGAAAAGTTGGAAATATCGAATTGGACAAAGAACGTCGTTTGCGCGAAGAAGTAGCAAAACGTTGGGATGCCCTTGGTTTTACTGAAGGTCTGGAAGGACATAAGAAAGAAACCATTGCTACACTGTTTGAAAATACAGCTAAGCAGATAATGAAAGAAACAACTGACGCTAGCAATAGTGGTTCATTTGAAACAGTTGTATTCCCTATGATCCGTCGTGTGTTTAGTAAATTACTTGCTAACGATATCGTATCGGTTCAGGCAATGAATATGTCAATTGGTAAAGTATTCTTCTTACGCCCAGTTACTTCTGAAAGAATGTGGGAAGGTGATGGACAAGGAATTCTTAGTGGATTGACTGGCTCTCATCAAGGTATGATGGGTGCAAATTTACGCAACCGTAATGCAAATGGTGCTGATTTAATTCGTGGTTATGTTCCTGGAGTTGAACTTGATGCTACTGGCGTAACTTCCAATTTTGCAAAATCTTTATATGACCTGTTCTATGATGATTTCTTGTATGACAATTCCAAAGGTAAAGTTCATTTACAAATGGGTGCTGCTGCTCCTGTTTATTATGTAGATGGAAATTATGTAACTGGTACAACTTCTGCAACTCAAACACTTGCAACTGATGGTACACTTCGTCACGTAATCTTGGCTGTAACTGGATTTAATACCTACGGAGCTGGTTTGTTAACTGGTGCTGATGGTAATGAAATGGATACTGAAAGCTTCTTGGCTTCTTTAAAAGTTGTAATTGGTGATGGAGTATCTTTAACTGGAACAACTTCGTTTGCTTCTGGTGAACCTGTGCTTTATCGCGTTATGACTCAGAAATATGGTAAAGGTATTGTTGAACGTAGCAACGTTGCTGACGTTACTGGAACTATTTATTTGGAAGTTGACTTGACTAAACCAAGCGCTAATAACTTAGTTGATGGTTATACTGGTGTTGATTCTGGAAATACTATTGATGCTAACACATTTAAAATTGGTTGGGCTACTTATGACACCCTTGAATTGGATACTGAAATCGGTGAAGTTGGGGTTACTTTGGACTCTTTAACTATCTCGGTTGAAGAACGTAAATTGCGTGCTACTTGGTCTCCTGAAATGGCCCAGGACGTTGCTGTTTTCCAAAACATTGATGCCGAAGCTGAATTGACTGCTGTACTTTCTCAACAGGTAGGTGCTGAAATTGACCGTGAAATTCTTCGCGAACTTCGTGTTGTTGCCCCTTGGCAGTTGCATTTCGATGTAAACGGATGGAGAAAAATCACTGGTTATTCTACCAACTATACTCAGAAAGACTGGAACCAAGAATTGTTTACAAAGATTAACCAGATTTCTGGTCAAATCCAAAAATCAACTCTTCAAGGTGGAGCTAACTTTATTGTAATTTCTACTGAAATTTCTGCATTGTTTAATAACTTGGAATATTTCCACGTATCTGACGCAAGTGCTGAATCTGATCAATACAATTTGGGTATCGAACGTATCGGTTCATTACAAAACCGTTACCAAGTGTATGTTGACCCATATTCTCCTTTTGCTTCGATCATTGTAGGTCACCACGGTAAGAGCTTAATGGATACTGGTTATATCTACGCACCATACATTCCTTTAACTTTATCTCCCCTAATGTATAATCCATTTAATGGCGGGGCTCCCATTAAATATATAATGTCACGTTATGCTAAGAAGGTGGTTAACAACAAGTTCTATGGTCAAGTTCATGTTGATGGTTTACAAACTTGGTCAACTAACGAATTCCGTTAATCGTTGATTTAATATAAATTTATAAGGTGTAATCTTTAATAGGGTTACACCTTATTTTTGTTAAAATATTTATTTGAACTTGTTTTTTAAATATTTTATTAGTACATTTGTCGAAATTGAAAACCAAATTAAATTTAAATGGGAAAAGAAATCATAAGAAGAAAATTGATTAGTGAAGAAACTAAAGATAAAATTGTAGAATTATATACAACAAAAGAAGTTACATCGAAACAAGCACTTGCTGATATGTTTCATATGACAAAGAAAAGATGCGCTGAGATACTTGCCGAGAAAAATGTTACGACAATTAATTCTTGGGAAAGGAGTAAGATTATTCCTGTCATTGATGGTGAAAAATATATTTCAACTGATGATTATACCTTTATTGCAAGGCATAAAGAAACTGGGAAAGAATTCAAGGACTATAAAAATGTAAGCGGAAGATTAACCACTTATTTAGCTGAACTGAATCCTAATTTTGAGATGCCAACGCAAATTTCAAGGAAACGATTTTATCAGAAAACGGGAAATTATTGGGATGAGCAGTTCTATGATATAATTAAGACACCAATTATAATTAAAAAAATGAAAGGTGAGCTATATGATGAAGAAATAAAGGAACTTGTTAGATTATATTCAACAGGTGAAGTTAGTTCGAAAGATAAATTGACTGCAATGTTTAAGATTGGTAAGCTGAAGGTTTTATCTATTTTGGAAGAAAATGGCGTTGAAATTAATAAGCGTGGAGGACAAGAAAAGGAAATTAAAACAATAAGAAAACCAGATCCTTTAAAATTGCCAACAAAATATATTGAAACTGATGATATTGTTTATAAGGCTGTTTGTAAAAAGACTGGGCTTATTTTTGATGATTATTTAAATGTTAGTGGCACATTAACGCGTCATTTGTTAAGTCAATATTCAGATATAGTTATTGAAAGATCAAGAGTTACAAATAAATATTTTTCAGAAAACGGTGCCTATTGGTACGAACAATACTTCGATATTAAACCGTTTGATAAACCAAAAATGAGAAAATGTGACTATTGTGATTGGAAAATGCCATTAGATGTATCGGAGAGACAATATAAAATGCATTTAACAATGCAGCATCATATTACGATTAAAGAGCATTTAGAAAAATACTCAAGGGATAATGACTTATTTAAAGATGATTTTGTTAAAATTGAGCTTGAAAAAGATGATGATAATTGGGTTATATGCACTATATGTGGAAAAAGAATGAAAACGGTTAATAGTGGACATCTTCGAAAACATGGGTTAATAGCAGCACAATATAGAAGAATTCATGGGAATAACATATCTACATCTTTTCATAATGTATTATCATTGTCAACAATAGCAAAAAATGCAAGTGGAGTTACAATGACGAAAGAATCAAAACCAGAATTAGAAATTAAAAATTACATAAGGTCGTTAGGTTTTGATGCTGTTTCAAATAGATCTATATTGAACGGAAAAGAAATTGATATATTAATTGAGGAGAAAAAACTTGGTATAGAATTTAATGGCAATAAATGGCACGGTGAATGGAATGGTGGAAAAGATAAAGACTATCATTTAAATAAAACTATTTTAGCAAACGAAAAAGGTTATAATTTAATTCATATTTTTGAAGATGAATGGGAAAACAACAAAAAAATTGTTATTAATAGAATAAACTATTTACTTGGTAAAAATGAAGAGTTGCCAAGAGTCGCTGGAAGAAAAACTATAATTAAAGAAATTAAGAAAAGAATAGTAACCGATTTTTTAAATGAGTTTCACATACAGGGTTCTGTCGATTATACATTAGCATTTGGTGCTTATCATGAAGATATTTTAATAGGTGTAATGACTTTTAAGGCTACGACTAAAAATACTTCAGAATATGAGTTATCACGTTTCACAACTGATTATAATTATATATGTCAAGGAATAGGCTCGAAATTACTAACTTATTTTATAGATAATTATAAACCAACTTCAATTATTTCATTCGCCGATAGACGCTGGACATTAAATAAAGATAATAATCTTTATACTAAAATGGGATTTAGTTTGGATAATGTAACAAAACCAGATTATAGATATTATAATTCAAAAGTGGATAGATATGAACGATTTCACAGGTCTGGTTTTAGTAAAGAAAAATTATGCGAATACAATAGTGATTTATCAATGGATATGACGGAAACCGAAATGATGAAGCAACTTGGTTATGATAGAATTTGGGACTGTGGATTATTTAAATATAAATTAGATTTAAATTAAATATATAATGAAAGTAGCATTAGTTTGTATTGCAAAGAATGAAGATAATTATATTCAGGAATGGGTTGATTATCATTTAAAATTAGGTTTTGATGATATATTCATCTATGAAAATAATTGGCGAACAAATATAGCTGGAGATCATATTCATCGAATTCCATTCGATGGGGAAGTCAAACAGTTGGCTTCCTATAACGATTTTATTCAAAATAATTATTTAAATTACGAGTGGGGAGCTTTTATTGATGTTGATGAATTTATAGTATTAAAAAAACATGATAATATAAAAAGTTTTATTTCTGATTACCAAGACTATAATTGTATTTCTATGAACTGGCATTTGTTTGGTAATAATGGTCATGAAAATGTTGTTAATAATAATTATAGTAATATTGAAAGGTTTACTAAGCGTGGGGTTAATATGAACAAACATGTTAAAACTATATGTAAATTATCAAAAAGTTTATCATATGTTAATCCACATTTTGCTAATTGTAGTTGGGTTGATTCAAATAAAAATATTGGTAATGGCCCATTTAATGAAAAATGGTCTGATGAAATAATTCAATTAAATCATTACTTCTGTAAAACAAAAGAAGAATTTCAATTAAAACTGGATAAGGGTAGAGCAGACCAAATTGGAGATATAAGACCTTTTACTGATTATGATAAACATAATTTTAATGAAGTTGAAGATATAAAAGCATTAGAAATTTTAAACAAATAAATATGGAACATTTTTATGAAAAAATTGAGGGTTGGGCTTCAATGAGTGATCAAGGTAAATTATTAGAAACAATTTTACCTTTATTGGGTGATAAGAAACTTATTATTGCTGAAATAGGTGTATATCAAGGAAGGGGAACCGCAATGTGGAATGTTGAACTTATTAATAAAAAAATTAATTATCAATATTATGCAATTGATCATTTTAAAGGTTCAGTAGAACATGATAAAACAATTGATTATTATAATATAACATTACATAATTTGGAGTCTATTATTGATAAAATACGTGTAATTAAAAATGATTCGTTATCGGAAGCAAATTTATATGAAGATTCTTTTTTTGATATTATTTATATTGACGCTTCTCATGATTATGAATCAGTTAAAAAAGATATTTCTGCTTGGCTTCCAAAACTAAAGACTGGTGGTGTATTTTGTGGAGATGATTATATTAAGGGATGGGATGGTGTAATAAAAGCTGTTGATGAATCATTTGGTAAAATCACCAAGGTAGGTAATCAGCAATGGTATATTGTTAAGTAAAAAATTAAAAAGGAGAGCGCTTAACTCTCCTTTCATTTATTTATTTATTCACCATCCCATTTATCCAATATTTTTGAAATTAACGGATGTCTAATTATTTCACTTCTATCAAATGAAATTACACCAATTTCTTCCATCCCAGATAGTCTATCTAATGCATATTCTAAGCCATTTTTAATACCTTTTTTCATTAGCAATTGGTTATCGCATTGTTCAATATCACCAGTGAAGATCATTTTAGCACTTTCAGATATTCTTGTTAGTATTGTTTTTATTTCAGTTGATGATAAATTTTGAGCCTCCTCAATAATGATTAATTGATTATCAAGCGTTTGACCCCTTAAAAAGTTTGATGATTTTATTTCAAATTGTAAATTTTCTTGTAATAGTTCTAAGACTTTTTGTCCATCTCCGCCTGATTTATCTATTATTTTTTGTGCTGTATATAAACTTGCATCAGCAAAAGGCGCTAACTTGTCTGATAACGAACCTTTCAGCCATCCTATAGAATCTCCAGCTTGTGAAGTCGGAACAATTAATGTAATTTTTTTAAATCCATTATCACTTTCTCTTAATAACTGAAGTGCACAAGCCATTGCACAGTAAGATTTTCCACTTCCACTGGGACCACTTGTGAATATTACATCTTTTTCTCTAATTAGTTCAACTAAATCTGCTTGCTTTCTATTTTTTGGTTCAAAATTTATCTTGTATTTTAACGGAGATCCTTGAACACCATATTTTTCCTCTATTTCCTGAGGAGACATTTTTGGTTTCTTTTCTCTGGTTTTCTTTTCGGCACCAGTATTGCCTCTTGCCTGCTTGGTCGTTCCTGTTACCGAAGCGCTTCCTTTTCTTCCCATAGTAATTTATTTAATTGATTATTTATTAGCTCTTTACATAAAAGAAAAATGGACGCACATTTAGCTGTACATCCATTCACTCAATTTTTATCGTATTTTTTCGCTCGTTTCCTCACCATATTCAACTTATTTTGCCAACCCGTGATATTATTTTAATATAAATACTCAATGTTTTTCAATAATTCGTTTTTTATTTGAATTATTTTGTTACAAATGTATTAATTATTTTCAGTGTAGTTAACTTTCCATACTTCGTCTATTGAAATAACGTTACCATCTTTATCAGTTTTTTCTATTGTGGTTTTGGTCGTCCCATCATATTTATATTTTAAAGCACCGATTTCTAATTGTAAGTCTTCTATGGTTTTTTCAAAATATTTAATTTTTTCATCTTTTTCTTTTAAAACTATTATCAAATTAATGTTTTCATCATTTAGATCGTCAAGTGCTTCTTGTAATTCTTCATTTTTACAATATGGGCAACCACAAGGCTCTTCATTTGATTCATCTTCATTTATTTCATCACCTAATTCTTCTTGTTCATCTTTTAAGCATTCGCCATTATAGTTAAATTCACAATCGTGATCGTCGCATTCCTCATTGACTTCTTCTAATGAATCAATGTAGGCATCTAATAGTTCTGGACTAAAATTTTCATCTACTTCAAGTTTAACTTCAAACGTTCCTTCTCCATTGGTATCAAATATTTCATACAATAGGTTTCCAAATCCAATTTTAAGATCTACAAATTTTTCGGGAGTAATTACATCATAACCAAATGTAATTGTTGCTTCTTTTTGTTCTTCCA
>Ga0302268_1000241_pt1 | contig 35085 bp, 15 predicted proteins | sample III_Bog_E2_1_FD_194554 | JGI IMG/M metagenome (GOLD analysis project Ga0302268, IMG submission 194554) | Peat permafrost microbial communities from Stordalen Mire near Abisko, Sweden - III_Bog_E2_1 | ecosystem: Environmental > Terrestrial > Soil > Wetlands > Peat | place: Sweden: Abisko... | reverse complement strand
CTACCCGTATCGTAAACTTTTATTGCTCCGTCCATTAATCCTACGTATATTTGGTTGTTCAGATCGTTCCAAGTGCATCGTAAAGTTGGACATCCAAAGTTGTGTATAATCTTTTGAGTCATTTTCCTCGAGTAAGGAGATACTGTAACTTAGAATATACGTAGAGTTCCGTCCCAAGAAGTAGTGGCTAATATGTTGGGTAGGTTGTTCGCCCAAGCAATGCTGGAGAAAGAGTCAGTGAATGTAACATCGAAATCAGGTTTAATGTCCTGTTTATAATCCTACGAACTTGTATTGAAGAGCATCTCTAAATATTGGCGTTGTATTGAATTAAAAATACTTATGATGTGATGGCGGCTGATAAATTGTAGCAAAAAAAGAAATAGCCGAAGGCAAAAAAGCAAACCATAATTGTTAATTTCGCTAATAGAGATATATAAATATATCACTGAAATAGAAAATATAACTAACTCTATGACAGATCCCTACAATCATCCCTTTCTGCAGAAGGAAGATACTATGTATCTCTCCACCATCTGTAATTGCTTTCTCATTCAGCTAAACAAGATTTTCAAAGACAGCAACCATTCTATCGCGACTCCACTTTTCTTAATCATGACATCGCAGGAACACACCCAAAATAGCTCATTCCCAAATAAGGCAGGACCAATAATTTTGTCCTATCCACATTTGTTGAGCCTATTCCTGATCGCAACAAACATCTAAACAAAACTTCTAATCCTCTCATGATCGATGATATTGAGGGAGCTCGGCCTAAAGCTTGTGAATTCAAGAGTAAACGTATTGTTGATCCCCTCTGCCCAAAGTATCTGCTGCCTTCTGCCTCTGAGATTGTGATTGACAATGGTCGTAAGTTTATTCGTGATACTTTGGACACAACCGATATAAATGGCAAACGTAGTCACACTTGGCAAAATAGAGGTCGATAAATAATAAAGCCAGAGGTGGAGGGCAGCAGTCCTGCTAAACTGACTCGTGAATTGAAGATGATACAGAGATTACAGGTAAAAGATATCAATAAGGATGGATTGTTCTAATCGACTCGGAGGACGAATCCTCTGGCTCCAAACTATAACTGGCGAGACAATGATGACAAACAACTCAACAGCAACTATGGAATTATTAAAGGTAGTGAAGTCAGACAAATGCATCCTACAACTGTTAATAGACCTAACTCTCTCTGCCTGGGTATCAATGATATCGAGGGTACGCAGGCAAATAGCTCATTTGCTAAGTCGCATTTCGTTGATGTAGATATTTTATTATCTAGAAACGACGGTAGTTTCGCAACTACATGACCACACAGGATATATAGAAAGCAGGCGCATCTTCACTGAAAAAGGGAATTGTGACCAAACGACAAGTAAACCCCTTGATGCCAAATTACCAATTATTAGGCAGTAGTTAAAGCAAATGATGCTGCATGATTTCATAATTTATATAATGCAGACAGAGATACAGTCATACAACTTCCCTCTGGCTGACAACTGCGAGGTAGAAATATTTTAAAAAAGAGTTCGTACATCACGTCGCTTAAAAGTGGTCACTTTGTTATCGGAGCAGCGTATGGCAAAAGTAGTTACTTGCATCTTTTCAAATATGAAGAAGAGAACCCCAAAAAATCAACGAGTCAAAATAAGGTAGTTGACGGTATTATCTACGATTTGGTATCAGCAGAAGACGAAAATAGGCAAATGACTCTTGCAGTCGTAAAGGAGGAAGGAGAATATAAAATATAGGAGGTAAAAGTCGACCTCATTACATCACCCGGCAACGATAATATTTTCGAGACTTTGTTAGCCCAGACCGCTAAAATTAATTCCCTCTACCTGCGAAAAGACATGAGCAGTGTATATTTTGCAGAATCTAATCGTATCGGACTGTTGGATCTATAAAAAAAAATATCTTCGGAATGGCTGAGCACTACTGGCAACATCACCTCAATGACTGTTGATCCTATTCATGATTGTCTCACGTATACAATCGATCAAGACATTGTGGCTTGTGACAAGAAATCTAATTCGTATCATTGAACTTATTTAGAGAAAAATTCAGAATCCGAGCAGGGCAGGGCATAACTAACATCGATTATAATCCCAATAAGCAGTACTGCCTGCTGAGCTGCCACCATGAGGCTATAAAATTTTGGGACATCCGAAAGGGCAACCTGCCCATCAAAACATACGATGAGCATCCTAACCTTCTAGTTTCAGCCACTTACAATCACAGTCATGACGAATTAATTGCATGTGCATACGACGATGGCAGTGTTAGTCTATTGCGACTCACTAGCGTCAGTTCTTCCCCACAAAATGAGATTGAGGATGCGGTAGTGAAATTATATGATGAACACGAGGACTCTGTTTATTGGGTCCTTTGGAGCAGTTTTTCGCCTTGGGTGTTTGCGTCTCTAACCTACAACGCTTCGAGTTTAGTAATAAATTTGGTGCCTAGTGTCGAGAAATACAGAATCTTGCTGTGATGTTATGCAATATGAATGCCAATATATAAAACTGCTGTAAAAAGGTTTGAAATTATAAATATTACTCTTTTCGATTTACTCCTATGTTCACTTTCATCTTTTTATTAAAAAATGATAGCCTTCCTTTCTTTCATTTTCGCACTTCAACATCAAAAGAGAAACATCCTGCTCTTGTCATTATTCATCTCATTTTTTATTATTTCCTATATTCATGCCCACTTCATCTTATTTTCCTTCCCATATAAAATAAATGGTTAGTTGCTGAACATTTATTCATAGATGGTTTAAAACCGTTGCTGACAAAATTAAGTTTAAATGTATTTTAACATTTACTATAGATGTCGCTGGATCTATCAAAAAGCTTGGACATTTACTGTTTTATATATTATAACTATAGGCGCAAATGTTTACTGCTTTACTCTTCTCTCTGTCTTTCATTCTTTATCGTATTCATAGTTGACTGCGATGTAAAGGAGGAGCTTAAGATATTTTTCTTGAAGGTTATTTTTATATATGACTTGATTTAGATATAACGCTATAGTTAAAGGAATATTATCTTATTAAAAAACAGATATTTGCCATTGACTTTGACAATTAAAATATTTTATGAGTACAAACAGTCAAACCGGCAGCACAAGCCAGTATCAACCAAAACTCTTCTTTTAAAAGAAATAATCATAGCTGAAGGCTAGATCACCTTAAGTCTTGCACACAGATGGTCGCGGCATTGATCGTGAATAAATAAGTGGGAAGAACAAAATCATTGACTTTAAGGAATCAAAAGCTGATAGTAACTCCAGCCCTCCCCACAAATTTTAATCACTTGCATTTCAAAACGACATCTAGAATTGATGAGTGCAGAGATAAATATATTTATTTTTTCCTAATGTGGGTGGATATATGAAAACCTAACAAACTAGAATGCTAGTATTATCTATAACCCAACACTATGTTGAAGTATTCTGAACAAGAATACTCAAAGCACAGCCTTGACTTTGGGTCTCATTATAATTGTTGAGATAGATTTCTATTTATTTTACCATAAATCTTTCATTTTGAAGTTTTTATACAAGTGATTTTATCAGTCTTTTGTAGATAATTTTTTTGTATCCAATCTTTGTTTTAATAATTTTGAACATTTTCATTGTTAGTGGTCCCTATCTGTGTTTTAGCAGCAGTTATCTTTATTCTTATAAAATTTGAGCTTCACTCTGTCCAAATTATTCTATCTTTTTATCAAAATTGACAATGCCATTGATATACAACATACTACAACAAATATTTTTGCAATATAAAGAGAATATAATCAGCATGAAGACAGACCTTTACCACCAATAAGTGAAATTAGTTGCTCTAGATGTGCGATTTTATTGCTGTTATTAGTCAGAGAAAGACGTGCTTTAGCCATAAACAATTACCATTTAAACTCGCAACAGCTTATTCCTCTCTCTATATTATTCATTTTTAGAGTTTAGGCCAAACGAATTGCGTTTACAAAGAAAGTATAACGAAGACGAGAGGTTGCTGGAGTCAACACTGACATCAAGCGATAGACGGACTCAGTTTGCGCGCATTCGATCGCCAATCTCGCCTCGGTTTACTCCTGGGATTTTATATATTCCTTAAGCTTTTGCATATCCACATTAGAGGGTTGATTTTATTTGCTTCCCAGTTTAGTTTTAGATGGGCCCTGCGATGCTTGATTAGTTGATAGGTTTTTGCTGGATTATCTTGCAATAATTTTAGATTTAGCCTTACTTTGGCTTAGTCCTGCCAGTTGTTTATTTTCAATTTTACTGTTTGCCAGACTGAAAAGCCTAGAGTCACCTTGATCCTTGGAGTTGTTCATATTCTTCACTTTACTGTTCTCCAGTCCATTGATTCCATTTTTTTCTGTTAAAACAAATTCCTATGATGGGTATTATCTCATGGCCGGCACAATGGATAGTAAAGTCAGATATCTCGAATGCTATCTATATTTCCGAAATATTAGAAGAAAAGCAGTGCGCTCCCTTCTGTTTTTAGTTCGAAGTACATTTTTTAGTGCGTGCAAGATCCTTTTGCGTTGGAAACGTTTTTGTTCGTAGTTAAAGAACATTTCGACGTATTTTTTCTTACGTAATGATAACTAAGCCTGTATAAATCTTTAGCTACATAATTAAAAAAAGGAATATCTCCCAGTGGAGCAGTTTTCCGAGGCCAATCGAGATTCTCCTTAATCTTATGAACCAGATTCTAGTCATATAGGGCATTGAGTCGCCATAAATACAAGTTCATCAATTTTTTGTGATTAGTTGGTTGTGTATTTTTGGTGAACTTATCTGAGTACTTTAACCAAAGTCTTAGAAATTTAATATGGAGTTTTTCCTTGTTTAATTTTTTCCCAATGTCCTCTTTTTCTTAAGTGGCCTCCGTCTGTGAAGATCGTTAATTAAAGGCTTTTCCTGATTGATTTGATTCCGATACTTCTTTATTCTAATATTCGTTGTTCATGAAATTCTCTTGCATTATTTTGCTGGATTATATGTGGATAGGAGTAATTGAATCAGACAAAGGAAGATTAAGAGTATTGTTAGTTGCTTTGTTTTCGAATATTCTGGGTTATGTAATAGATACTTGGTCCTGCGACGCATTGAAGGCTCTGTAATAATATTAACACTATATTTGTCCTCTTCATATGTGCTGAATTTTTGAGAGTTATGCTGAAGTGATAATGTATTGCTTGACTCCTAAAAAGCAGCATGAACAGGTCTGTTCTGTGACTAAACCTGTTTGATTTCTATTTTTTATCTGGCAATCAGCTCATATTCTTTTTGCTATAAAGCTGCTTGCAATTGGTTCAGATATTTTTCATAGCTTTATAATTCGCACAGTTTACTAAGTTTGGCTGATAGTTAGTTTCTTTGCCGATTAAATTCTTAATACTGTGCAACTATGTCCTCAGTTAGAGTGGTGTAGCTTTTTTTGCATGCTACTTCCACAATGTCCATACTTCTCGCAAACTCTTCATACTCTTGATCTGCTTGGCTTCTTCCTGAATACTTTTTTATAAATTATTTCAAAACCGCAACCTTATTGTTAATAATCTCAGCCTGGTGGTTGAGAGTCAAAGGGCTCAACACATTCTTTTTTATCTATTACCGCTGCGCCTACTCTCTATGCTCGAAAAGATATTATTCCAATTCAATCAATTCCTGCTACTTCGCGTTCAAAACCTTCCCCATGTACTCAAGGTATAATTCACGATTCTAAAGTTCAATCGAATTCATTGAATCTTTGGCTAAAGCATTGCGTTACTTTTATCCTTTAGTAAAGCTATTGCCATCTCGAAAGGAAATATTACGATTGGGCAGTGCTAAATTGTTTGCTGAATGCGTCTTGATTGTAAGCCAGGCATATTTAAGTTTGAAAATATCAGCCTCTCTCCTTAGCATGCATCGTTCTAGTTTGTACATTTAAATTGTGATCCGTTATTATAATTAAAAGACGATTTTTATATTTGTGAGAAGATTGTGAGACACTTCAATTATTTAATAAAAATATCAAATTTTATCATTTAAAAGAGAGAAATCCTACTCCAAATCATGGAATAGAAATTATTAGCAACTTTAAAATTCAATAAATCAATCATGAATAGAGTGATAGGAAGGCCAGCTTGTCAATCCAGTCCAATCTTCCACGTTATTAGGACAGACGGCCGTACGACCAAACTGATTATCTATCTGAATCGGGTTTTCAAGGTCATGGTTCATCAAAAAAAATGGACCATTATTATCCGGACATTCGATTTTTAAGCAATCAGTTTTTGACTTGATATAATTTTGAGGCTCAGTATTTTATGTCTTTATCTTCTCTTATTTTTCAGAATTGGTTCCAACTTCGGTTTGCTCTTTGGTGTCTTTGCAAATCTTCTCTTTAATCTTGAACTCCTCATCTCCATCGTCCACTGAGAAACTTCTTCTTTTTATTTTTTTGACAGGGTGAATTCTGGATTTATGGTTAATTCTTTTGAATTAATGAATATCTTCAATGAGCTTCTTCATGTCGTCTTTCTGAGTTGAAGTTAGTTCATCTCCTTAGTCAATAAAAGCCATTCTTAATATTTAGTTCTTTATTTCTATATCTTCCAATTTTTACTGATGGAGATGTTTTATTGCTGAGTACGTTGCTCTTCCTCTTTATGGTAGGTGTTCTCTGTGAATTCGATAAGTCGGTAGATGAAGCTCACTTTGATTTCATTCAACTGTCTTCGGTAGAAGCAGTAGCTGAATCGATTCAATTGCCGGATCGATTTTCTCATTTTAGAGTAAAGCATGTTCTTCACACAATTTTCTGTTCTAGATAGGGAATTAGATACCTGCCTTTGATGAGTTTTGAAATGAGAGCCCATCTGTTTCCATAGAGGATATGAAGTTCGATTAGTTTTGTCTACTCTTCCCGACTCCATTTATCTTTGTTGATTCCGCTTTTAAGGTGGTTGTGGTAGCGTTCCCTACACTGTTTGCTATTTCGGCCAAGAATTCCGTAGGTCTCTTTCATTTTTTTTGAGATTTAACTCCATTTTTTAATGCATTGCTACTCGTAAAGTTACTTTAGAATTTGGTCTTACTAAGGTAAAAATGATGTTACTTATGCTTTCCAGACTTTTCTCTCGCACATGTAAAATATTGTAAGTAATTCTTCGAATTTATTATAATAACTTCATAATACTGTCAAGGCTTAGAGAAAAACAAAGTAAATCCTCATTCTTTTGAAATAAGGTAAGCACAAAACATTCTGAAGCGGTTTCAGTTAGAATAGCAGCAGGTATCATTCTCTTGATTTCATGCTCTTTATAAAATTATTAGTTCAATTAACCGAAAAGACTAAAATCCTGCTTATATTTTAATATCATCAACAAATTGCACTCAGTATTTATAAATCAATTTAAAATATAATATTAATTCCTTACCCGCCAATAATTTACCCATCGCTTGCTATTACAAAATTTTTTAATTTCTTCCGCATCATTGCCTATAAAGCATACTCGATATCCACACACTTTATGTATTGACCGAAAATATAATCTAATTGATATTATTTTATGTTTTGGAAACCCGCAGAATTTTTATCTTTGTTCTGTATGATCTTTTAATTAAAATTATGATACCCACTGCTAATAAATAAAGAAAAAAAAATTGCTGATCAGAATTATAAATATTGGATCCTAATTTTTGGCTGATGAAAAGCAAATAAACTTTAAACTTTAAACTCGAAAATAAATGGGAAAAAATGGTTTATTAAAAACTAGTGATTTAAAAACCTGTGCTTAATGATAATTTGATTTGCACTTGGGCACACATTAATTGTTAATAATTATTATTGACAATACATTTATTTGCCAAGACGACTTTAAAATATAAATTAGAAAGATTTGCATTTGCGTATATTTCGCAAAGGCTTTTGCTATTCCCTAAATAGATTCTTCAATACAAAATATATGATCAGAACAATCATCATTATGCTACACTTTCCAAAACTTTGCAAATCGTCTTGCCCATACTCAAATTATCCTATAAATTTATATACCAAAATATTAACAATTTATACTCTATCAAGAAATATTAATAAGCAGTTCTTTCGAGGCAAGAAAAGGGTCATGAATCTTAGGTTTTGTTGACGGACGGAAATTGAAGTTAAAATCCTTATGCCTTTTATGAAGCTTGCTCTTAATGGCTCGACTGATTACAGGGTTTTGCTTATTAATTGGTTTATTGGTAATATCATTAGATTGCAGCTCTCGGTTGGCTTGATCAGCCAGGGGACTAATTTGATAGCAGCTGATGGCCCTCCTCATTTGCTCCTTTTTCTTGCGAATTTCCTCAATTTCTGAGACAGCTGCTGCCTTTATGGCCAGCTACCGATTGTATTTGCGATCGATAAAAACGACTCTGTCCTCTTCTTTTTAGCGGGTGTTGGTTCGACTGATTCCCTTCTACTGTTTCTGCGTCTCTTTCCCGCAGAATTCGACATTCCCGTTCTCGAAGACTTCCTAAAGCTTTAGTGATTTTGATCGAGCATACGCATGAAGGTTGTGTTTTAGCCTTTGGTAGTTGTTCTATAATGAGAGTAGGTGAGCAATCGAGGCATGTTTTTACTCGTCCTTGATGCGCAGAGAAATTTTTTGGCGATAATAGTTCTGATTTTCTGCACCCTTTATTACGGACGAGGATCTAGTGCCGTTAAAAGAGATATGCGAAAGACTTCCCTTCAAGACCTAGCGATGAGTTGCTCGGTAGTCCATGAGTCGATCATTGATATTTATAAACTGCGACATGGAAGGCTTAGAATAGAAATAGTAGTAAATAATGTGCCATTGCACAAATGCAAAATCATTACTACCTATTTACATTTCGTTATTTAAATCCTTTTTTTCCTTTCCGATATTTACTTATTCATTCAACCCTTTCCTAGAATAGAAATAAATACTACAAATGGCAGATCATCAAAGTACAAATGAATTAAAAATAGGATGATGCGATTCCTCCTTTCCCTCAAATATACTTGCGAATTACAGTAACAATACGGCAATGATTCAAGTATTCGGCTCAATTAGCAGATTAATATCATATGTTAATATTGCACAAACTTAGACGATAGATACCTTTTGTATAAGATAGTAATTATGCAGTAGAACAAAGATAAGACCGAGAGCAAAAAAGGATTGACGGTTAAGATGAGCGAGGAGAAGGGTATTCTCACAATTCAAACAGACGAACTTGCTCTGCAAGCCATCTTTCCCACCTCCATTCTGGAAGTGTGTGACTACCTCGAGCAATTATAAAAGTTTAATTATCGTTCAGCCCTTTCCAGCGTCAATCTCAAAATCAATGAGTTCGAAAAGTACTATTCTGCGCTCAAGGACCGCATTGAAAATCAGTACAGCGCGATGGTGCATCGGTCAGTACTAATGATTCATAATCTACTTGTATCTTTGCGCTTTGCGAAGATAGAACTTTGGAGAGAGCAGGCGGCTATTACCAACGGGCTGCGCACTAACTTGTATATGAAATTGGTTGACCCCTACCGCTTCAACCCAGCACAATTTTAATCGGACGCATCAAAAGTATTTGACTAACTTCAAGCACCAAAGGCCGATTTGAATCGAGCAAGAGAGGCAATCGCGGCTTACGCAGCCAAACTCAAGGCACATGAGGCAGATAAAATGGATGAAATGTTTGCTGGACGCGTCCAGTAGCCCTATCTGGCTCAAAATAAAGAGTGCCAGTAGGTTAATCCCTCCTCTCTCTATTCCTCTTATATCAGTTCTCTGCGCATCCGTTTAGAGAGGGCTGATGAATCACTGATTCGCCGTCACTTTGGCATCCATGAATAGATATTAAAATTTACAAAATATGCCTGCGATCACTGCCTCAAGTATCAGCGCACTGCGTCTACTCTCATTCGCAAGTATATCTTTGCCTTTTCAGATATAACGATTATTCAAAAGGGGATTTCCATTTAACATCGATAGTACCTGCATTGCAACTTATAGGGAAAAGAAAGTTTATTGATGCTGATGAATTGGCAGCTGGCAGGCAGCAGCGCTTCGATTCAAAATCTGCACTTGCCAATCGCTAGATGACCATACAATTCTCTGAAATGAATCGTGTTTTGGATCTAAACACGGATCGAGAGGAGCTGGTTTAACACATTGTGAACGAATAGGGGAGAAGAGATTGGTAAAGGGTGGGTCACGATGATGAGGATAGAGAGAGTCCCTTCTCTGCGTTTGCAGTAAAAAGAAGATACAATCCTCAGGAATTCTTTTAACTGCATGAGTACCAGAAGCAAAAATATCGCTAGTAAGAGATGCGATAAAGAATGAAAGAAAGAGAGGAGAGGGAAAGAATGATGATAATGCGAAAAGTTGTGCGTCCTATTATTACACCCCCACCTGACTGGAGTGATTTTGAAGAACAACAATCTCCCTTTATACACATGTACCTCTCCAGACAACAAAAATAACATCACATTTGGGAGACGAAGACCAAATCTGGAGATAGGAATTATAGCAATCGCCTACCTGTGAAAGAGGATTCATATTATCTCTATCGTGGAGCAGAGGAAAGAGCCAAGCATGAATTAGAAAAGAAGAAGTAGAAAGAAGCTGAGAGCATAGCCCAATAAGAGGAGGCAAGAGCTTATGAACGACGGCGTTTGGAAGAGGAGAACATACGCTTAACTAAGATAAGAAAGATATTGCAGAGCCGAACATATCCGCATTTCTTAAAGCTAAGCAATATCAGCGCTCCTCAGCCCCCACTCTGCAATTAGGAGAAGCTCATTCGTTATGGACTGACACTGAATACTGAGTTGTAGCAAAACAACCAGCAGGACGTTGACCGATTCTTCTTTTACTATTTCAAGGTACAACTTAGGTGATTCAGGAGCGATATTTCAGAGAGAACGAAAAGGTGAAAGAAAATAGCGACATGCCCTTGATATTCCTTGACTCCACCAAGGTCAACATGAGCAGCCCTTCCAAAACTGTTATTGCTTACATTTCTTCAATGCTGAAAAAGGTTGAAACATTTCCCTTTTTCTTAGTCTGGAGTTAAGACCTAATATGTTATCGTATCTCTGAAACTAGAGAAGGAGAGTTACTTAATTTCGAATTCTATTGCTTTGTGAATCCAATAAACTCTCAGAAATTAATGTACTAACTAAGGCGGAGGCTATAACGGCCAATTCGAGAAAAAATTTATTCAAAGTTCATTGGACAAAACAACTGGTAGAGATTTTACAGTAAAGTGTAGATTGCGCATCGACTGATATTTGATCGCCATCTTCCACTGTCCACTCTCGAGCGTAGCGCAGAAAAGGGTAAATAAATAGTGAAAGAGATAATTTAATCGCTGTGCGACTGATGTTTATGTTGATATTAACTGATTGAATATCACAAGCCCATTTCTGCCAACTTCTTGGACATCTAGGTTATTTCTAACTCGTATAGGCGATAACGCTATTTCAAGGCTGTCACTTGCTGAGTTGAATCATTAACTGATTTGTTGTATTAACGATAGTCTTCCTAGATCTACAAACGCAGCTAAACATTGCGAGCTTTTTGATCTTATATTTTTTTAAGTAGTTACTGTTTTTGTTTGTTTAATTATTCAGAATGCGGGCGTATTGTTTATGTTAGTGTTTGATTAGATAGGCCTGTTTGAATTCTTGTATGGACTGGACTACGAGGTGTCTTAATATTAGGCGCTGGCGTCTTTCTAATCATTAATCTAATTACAAACGTATATATCAGTTGATTAACTAAAAATGAAGTATTCAATGATTAAATAGCATATTTACAAACAGAATCACCACCTTTGTCATTGGATCATTTCCCATTAAATTCAATTTTGATCATTAGATTAATCTTTTTCGAGTGCGCTCTTTCTATTTTATTTTTTAAGAATGTTATTTAGTTGAGATTTATGGGATATAATGATTAGTATGTAATATCAAAAGAGAAAGGACACCTTCAACAATTTGTTAAATCGATTTGTAAGTTGCAGTAAGGGGGCAAATCATGAAGAAAAGGTAGAGAATCTGTCCAATGAGCTGCTGAAGTTTATCAAGGAGGGTGAATTCATCTAACTGGGTCTTCATCTATTGCTGACCGAACCCTACAATAAAGAGAAGCTGATCCTAGTCACGTCATTCATTAAAGATAGGTTTAAGTTCGATTTTTAACTTATCCCTCAAACACAACTATCTCTTTATTATAACAAGCTAGCCTAACTTGCTCATACAAAAGTAATTTCTTTAATAACTCAGGATTTATCTTTTGCAGCTTACACGAACGTTGCATTGTCCCTTGCTTATATTTATATTAACATCAGCGTACACTGTGATCAACCTTTGGAGGTTTTTCTGCGCCCTCTTCTTCCTAAACCCTAATCTTCAAGTTATCGCATCTACAACTATTATTTCAAGACTCAGGAATACATCGCCTCTTAAATCAGCAATCCCAAATTAGTGATTGATGAATAATCTCGTAATATGGCCAAGACAAGAATAGTACAGCAGCAATCAAGTGTGCTAATAAGCCTCAATTAGAACGGCAGCAAGGCTTGGGAGTTGAAAGACATACGAAAAGATAGTATTCTAGACTGCTTCAGAGAGTGGGTGGCCCTATCTTATAGCCCATAAGTCATAAACAGCCTTCCTGGTCACTGTCTAATGCAAAAAATGTTTCACTGTGTATAAAGCGATGAATGTGTTGAATCGGCCACAGATTCCCTACGTTAAATTATTGAAGTTGCTCGCGACCCTTCCTAAAACGGGCCATTTTTCTAATACCTAGGGCAAAATATTTTTCAACTTATCAATATCGTATAAAAATTGATACAATAATCAGAACTTAATGATGCTGAACAATACCTTTCACTCATTCTTGACTTCAGCAAAAAGTCTGTCGGCATCTTTGTAAATAAGTTTTAATTTGCGGAGGCCTTCTTAGGAAAGTTGGTAAAATACTTGAAGGATGATCTCCTTTAAATTTATGAAGATCTTGCTGATTTTTGGGGAGTATTTTTATCAGAACTGATAGTCCAAAAGACACAAATATCTCCCAGCCTATAGTCGCTGTTAAACAGTCTTTATGATGCACTTTGCTATCGATGCAATTATCCGCTTCGATTTATCAAAGAGCTCAATAACCGTAAAGAGGAGAAGTTAGGAGACTTTAATGCTGAAGGATAATACATCTATTCAAGAAGAGAGAAAAGTTAATAAATTTTCTAAAAATTCTCAGTACTACAAGGTAAGCAGAAATACTTAACAATGGTGACGGGAAAAATTCAGAATATTGGCAAATAATAGAACGTTTTGTGGTCGTATCTGTAAATCTATTTGTTCTCATTAGTGTAGCCCATCAAACAGCTGCCAACAGTTACTGTTGAGGTACACCTACTCATTAACAGCTACCTCTAACTTAATAATAATCCTACAATCGTATGTCCCCTGATTATTCGCCGGACATTCCTCAAACTATTTAGATCCTTAATGTCAGTTCAGGAGAAAACTGTAGATTTCATACAAAAACTGTTTTATTTTACATCTACATGCTTTGATGTCCCCCTGTTGATTGATACTGCTGAATTCACTTTTTGGAGAGGCTGTGAATTGAACTATACCATCATAGCTGACAGCACTGCTGATTTAATTGTAGTACTGCAGGCTTACCCAAACAGGGAATACATTGCCCGAGGTATTGCCGTTCTTTTGGCTCATAATGATAGTCTTTTAGCCCAATACCTACCCGGAGTTTTGGATTATATATATCAGTCTCTTAAAAAAGCTGAATCTGCCAATAGTCGAACTTTCGTCAAGACCTGCATTTACTCACTGATTGGAGTTCTAAAGGAATTGGGCTAAACTCCCCTGATTCAGCTGCATCTGGACATCGTTAAGAATTTCACTAAGAGTATATGGGATTATGTCAAGTTCATACTCACCGGGCCGCGGAGGTTGGAGGACGACGAAGATCCAGAAGTCGAGCGCATGGTGAAACTGATGAAGATTATCATGCGCTGCCTCAAGTTTGAGTTTACTGAGTTCGTCTAGGATCTGTACAGCAACTTGATTACCGCCTATAAAAAGTTTCCAGTTTGCTCGTACGTGTACTTGGTGTAAATTGCCATAACGGTCTTCTCTTCAGATGCCAACTACTGCGAGTACCTGAAAAACATCTACATCCAATTTTGTTAAATCACTTATCAACATCTGGGAGGGCTTTAGAAATTATAAAAATATACCTTCCTGTTGGATGACTTTATCGGCATGAATAAACGCTTTTTTATCTACAATGCTGGAATTGTGTTGAGCAGTGGACAGTTGCCACAGATATTGGAACTATGCATAAACGCATTTATGGGGTGTGATACTCCCAGAGTGGCTAAAGCTGCTTATGCTTTTTTTTAAACTATCTTTATGGTTTATTGGAGGCAAGAGTTCATAGACAAATACAACGAGCATCATAGCGAAGATAAGTTTGTACTGAAAGCAGAAGACTATCCCAATTATCTTCTGTTAAGAAAATTCCTTATCGAGAAGATGGACCATATTCTGACTAAAATGTTAGAGCATCTCCACAAAATTCCTGCTGAGGCCACGCGAGAATGTATCCTTGACGCACTTTTAGCATAAGTAAAAGCTTTCCCTCAAGAAAATTCTTTTATTTGGAAAAACATTCTGACAGTACTGCCTTCCGATATCCTTGTTAGCAATGAAAAAGAAAGATTTAAATACTACCTCTAGCGGATGAACTTACCAGATTTCAGATAGGTTAAGAGTACTTGTTCGTAATTAAAGCATTACATCTACTTGATCCAGCGAAGGATGATGAACTCTGCTAATCGCACTGATATACGTTTATGATTGAGAAGAGTCTCATGTATTATCTCATGTGTGAATTATTTAAAATTATTTACTATTGGGGACTATTATATATTGGATGGATAGTAAATAAAATTTAAAAAGCCTGTCCTAAAAATTTAACTTTTAATCAATTTTTTTTTCTGAATTTTTTAATTTCTCTTCATTGATCACTTACTATAAATTTTGAGCGATTAATGCAAAAAAGAAATATCATCACGAATGGAGATGCATTCCTTTCAATGATGCTATCGCAATACTAAACAAAATTTATCTCGAAATACATTTCTTTCATCATGTAGAGAACGGTTCTCATACCAAAAATGAGCAATCAATTGAAAATCGTACCTTTTGCACAAAATATTATTGATCTCGTGAATAATTTTTTTAGCATTTTTCAGGGAGTAATTCTAAAAATACCTCAAATAATTTCTTAAAAATGGTAAAATTCATATAAAATTACTTTTGCCATGTATGAAGAATATTTGCTGTTTTGCTTTTTTTTAAATAATTTATTTGCTATATGAAATACAAACGATTTCGAAAATTATCTTCCAGCAATCTTTAACATTATATAGACTTAAATTGATGCTATTTCCAGCGTAATTCGTGGCTAACATAAAAAATGTCTTTTATTTAAAAGTTACGTATTGTTCAATGATTTGGAAACAATTCTGAATTCATAAATTCATAAATAAAGTGATAATCTAAAATTGAGCAATCACAGCTTCAATAATTAGTATATGAGCGTTCAAAATGAATATCATGATATTAGATCATCAACTTTTTTTAAAAAATTAACTTTTACTTTTTAAGAGGCATGAGTGCAAAAAGCCAAGTAAGGGCCAAAGGATATATTTAAAGATTATTTCTTGAAAGTTATCGATTTTTATTATTTCTATTTTTTGAAAGAACATCGGTATATAGTTTATTTTTATATTCCTGATGGATTAATTAAAATTAATTTTAGAAATTCAAGAGAATATATTCTTCAATCAATCTGAGGCTTCTTCTAAAGTCTAAATTACCAATCTCCTTCTCCTGAGGTGTTCTTTCTTCGTGCCAAGCATTATCTTTTTAGATGTGAGCACCTCTAGTGGACTTATACTTCTCATAAAGTGAAAAGAGATTATTCTAATTAACCTGCATATGTCTTGCAAATTAACAGTTTTGACCTCTTCCAATATGGAGGTGACACTTGGCAGGGATCTGATGAGACTTTCAGGATTAAAATATTTCAAGATAGTGTTTTTGTTGATATATTTTCTTCCCCTTTTAATATTAATCAATGCTATAATATCGTAAAAAGTTAATCTGATTAATTTTTCTTCGTCCTATGTTCTTCTGAGGCGTTTAATCGCTTGGGCGAAATATTTGTACGATTTTGATGGGTTTCTAAAAAAGGAAAAAAGCTGATTTGTTAAATTTCCCTCTGAATTTTTCTTTGCACTTTATATCTTTTTGCTTATTTTTCCTGATTTTCTCTTTTTTAGAGAGGATTTTTTATAATTTAATCTTTTGGTGCGAGTTACGTTATGCTGAGGAATTGGAATATTATGTTGTTGGTCTTTTTGGCTGTTGGCTTGATAACTTTCCTAATGAGCTGTAGAGTTATTCTGTGAAGAGGAAATATTGATCAGATAGTAAGGCATGTAACCGGGAGGTATTGAGCTGTACTCTTCAAGTGGAGTATAATAATAAAAAATACTTTACGGATAATTGACGAACATAATAAGCTCTTATTTAATATATATATTACAGAAGATGAGTCTATTAATGATTTAACATGCAAAAAAATAAACATAATTTAAACTGATGATATGAAGAGGAGAGGTCAGTCATCGCAAGAAGCAAGATAGATTACTTCGAAATATATATTATTTTTTAATTTTTCCAAATTTGTTGTTTGATCAAAAACGTTATTTATATCTTTAAACTACCTATTATTTGCAGTCATTCAAATAAATACTCAAAGAATACTTCGTTTGCAATTAAAAATGCTTAAATGTCAATAAAAATTCATGGTTTCTTCAAATACAGATAATTTTCAAAATATAAAGGCTTGAGTATCGATAATTCTTTTACAAAAGATTCTAGGAGAACAACAGATAACCATTAACGTATGAATTTGCACTTCTTTGTGAAATCGAAAGAGTATCATCGCCTCAAATATCAAAAATAATTTTTATACTTCAGATCAACTCTGTTCAAATTAATTATCAAAAATGCCTGATTTTCCATTAAAATTTATGCATTTTTTGAGTCTATCTTCAAAAATGATCGTTAATAGAAAAATATAAAAAATCCAAATGGAACTAACCAATCTAGGTTGCTGAATCTCATTGCTGAATTGGATTTAATGTTAAAAGTGAGCCTTATCATAGTTTAATATGTATCTATGTGAGACCAGAGAAGAAAATTCAGCTGCAGTCCGGTGGTTGATCTTGGCTCATAGCACTGTAGTTTTTAGGCGTAAATAAAACCTAAAATTTACAAATTAAAGCCTTCATCATAATCAAAAAAAATGAGCCAAAAATATTTCAGATAAAACATTAACCCCAAAAGAAGAACGGAGAAGAAAAAAATATCAAAAAGAAGTTTGTAATGAAAAAAGTCTGCAAGATTTACTCCAATATTGGTAAAGATCAGTCGATTTATGAGTGCAAGTGCAATTAAAAGATAAAATAGTTGAAAATATTTTTTATGCAAAGTTTGTGACAATAGCGGGTCAGTCGATCAATAATTCGACACTCATACCAAAATGTCAGACCAAAATCGATATAATTTGAATAAATTTACTGTTTACAAAAACAAAATTTCTGGCTACATTGCTGCACAATAAAAGGACACTTAATTTAATATCGGAAATGATCATTATAAATACAATAATGATGTTAATGATAATAAGCCCATAAAATTTAAATGATTAGTTATATCCTTCAATGCTATCGATTTATTTATGAAAAAGCTGAAATTAATTGTGAATATACCTCAATATACAAAGAAAAAGTATGTTGGTGGATATGATTTATAATCATTTCATAAAAATTTGTTTAGCTCAATGGGAAAAGTATACTTTAGTATGACTCTTACTTGGTAGCACACCTGTCGATTCAATTTTGCAGAGTATCTTTTATAATTATATAGTTGGTATTCGCAATGTTTGCACCTTTTTGCTTGAATGCTTTAGATTATGATGATATTGGCTTTTCTATCAATGGTTTTATCAAAAATAAGAAATAATATAGAGCACAAATTATTCAACAATTAAAATAATCTTCAAATCAAAGTCAACTAAAACTAACTCTCAAGAGTTGAAGGTAATTAAAAAATTATAATTGGCTTCACGAGAAATTAATTATTCTTCAAAAGATGGATCATTCCATTTTTTACTCTGTAATTTATGCTTCTTTGCATGCCATCATAATGACAATAATGATGCCTATGAATGGTTTGTGATAATGGCTATTATAATTGGTAATACTGGCTTTGGACTTTTGATTCTTGTAAATTTTAAAAATAAAAATATTGCGCTCGTGAATGCAGTAGAAAATAAAAAAGTTAAATATGATACTTTACAGCAATCAATAGCAGTCACTCTAATTATTTGATTTTTTTAATGAATATGAAGAACTTGCAAAATATCTTTATCTCTATTTTACTTCTTAATAATCAAATCAAATATGTTGAGTCAACGAATTATAAATTTAATAAAAGATTTTATATTGTTGAATGCCTTTATTTGAGACCACCATCCCTGTTGATGCGGCTTTCATTGCTAAAATTGTGAAATAAAATTGGAATTTAACATTGGGAAAACTCCTCAAAGCTTCTCAAAATCATACATTTGAAGCTTTTTCGGAAGATGAAACTAAAAAATTTTCAGTGAGAGTAACTCCTGATCCTGAGCATAAAAGTCTTCAAAGGATCACTGATGAACTGACTTTTGTCTCATATTTAGTTAAGGCTGGTTTAAATCATATTTGTCCTCCAGTTCCCCCGATCACAAATACTCAAAAAAACATTTTTCTCTTAAAAGGAAATCTTATTATTGTTGTATTTGAATGGGCTCATGGTGCGCCTTTACCCTTTATAGAATTTAGGTGGATGAAGGACAAAGCTGTTATTCATGCATGGGGTCGATTCTTTGCTCAAATGCATAAAATAAGTCGCAAATTCAGTTAATAATTTTCATAAGTTGCAAAAAGGATTCAAAGCTGGGACTAAGTTCATTGTGGTATCTTAAAAGGAATAAAACTTCATCCTTTAGATGAAGTACTTGTATCAAATCCTGAACATTATGGAGTATTGCATGGAGACTTAAACATAAGTAACATTCATTATGTCTAGGCATAAAATCATCTTTCAGTTTATGATACTGATCAAGTACAGCAGGGTTTTTTCTTATGGGACGTTGCCCACGCTATTTTTACAACTGTGATGCTTGAAGAGGGAGGAATGCCTTGTAGTGGAACTCCTGTAGAAGGAGTGAACAGAAAATAATTCTAATAAACAATAATAGCTGGTTACGAATCGGAGGGAGTGAAGATCGACAAGTAAAGACTTGATCGCTTGATTGATATAAAAAAGCAAGGGTGCATAAGATTTGCAAAGAGAGCAGCCTAATAAGGAAATACTCCCACAGATATGGCGTATTTCCTTAAATATATTACTGATTTCTTGGATTAAAAATGGAGAATAAAGGAGGAATGATAATCTATTCTGAAATAATTCCTTTAGAAGTTATCTAATCATTTTTGATTATTGCATTTCTAATTATTAACTATTGATGCTAAAAATAAAATATAAAAGATGAGCAGAATCACGGTAAAAAGTCACAAAGAGAAGCTCGTGGAATCTTCTTCAGAAGTACTAGATAAAAAGATTGATGCCTTGAGATTTAAAATAAAGAGTTCTCAAAATAAGCTAGACGACTATATCGATAATGTCAACACCAAAGTTGTTAAAATCATCAGCAGTCGTCTCAATAAATTTAAAGTCATACACTAATAAATAGTCGAATAAAAAAACATGGAAATCAAAGGATTAGAGGAGGACAGGTAAAAAATGAAACTATCATTACTAAATTAAAATTTGGAAAAACTGGAAAAAACGATTAACTACTATGAATCTGAAATAGAAAGAGTTACCAAGATCAAAGAAATGTTCAAAAAGCATAATTAAAAACTAAAAATAGAAATGGACATTAGAGAAAAATAATTAGAAGCCTGCAAGGAGAGGGAGAAAAGGCTTATCAAACAAATTTGGATCCTTTAGGAGGATGTTAAAGATATATACTCTCAAGATGAAATCCTCTGCAAAAAGGAAAGCCAAAAAGCAGTCATAAAATGCAGTTGCTCTTTCTTAAGAAGACAATAAATTAATACATCAAATTTAAAATTAGGACCTTCATTAAAATCCAATCTTCATGATGGAAGGACTAAATTGCGATAAAGATTATTTTTTCCACTCAAACTCGCTACTTTAAAATAAATTTATTTGGCTTAGAATATTGTTTCCTTAAATTTATCAAACAAGTGATTTCAAAAACAGAAAATAATATAAATTTTATGAGCTAATATAAATGTTAGCACAAGGACAAAAGATGATCTTTCATCAAAATAATGAATTAAAAAAAGTATAAATGAGAGGTTTTTTTTTCTTATTAAATAACCATTACTTGGACTACCGAAACGTCGCCCCACATATTTCTCCAACATCGTTATTCAATTTTCAGCGATCAACTAAAAGCATTCAAGGAGCGATTTATATTGCTATCGCTGGTTCTACGCCTACTTTATATAGGCAGCCTCGCTGCGCCTCCTTTAAGTAATCCTGATGGCATATTATTATTATTAAATACAGTTCTCTTAGGTTTACTCGAGCGTCATGAAGAACTTGAGGTTGGTCGCCTAGGTTCATCATAGAGTATTTCTATGTCTAAAGGCGACCACCCTTTGTTCATCACAGAGTATTCTAGTGTTTGAAGTTGACTACTTTCTTGGTTTATGGCACATTAAGACTATTTATTAAGCAATCAACTAAATTATCAATATAATATTAATGATAGTCGTAGCCGTGAAAATGATTTTTTTATACAACAGAATTTTAACATAAACAATAATCATTTTTATTTGCTCAAATTGTAAAAATTAATCAAATATACATCCTATAAAATTTAACAATATCTATTTTAATATTTTGAAGCTATTGCACTATTATTTGTAAAAAAAACATTTAAATATTTCTTAATTTCAGCAATTCAGAAATACATTTCTTTTAAAATAATTCATTCCATAAGATAAATAAATAAATCATTAAATCATTTCATATCTTTTCAATAGATAATAAAGATTCGCTCCAAAATCCCCTTATTACTGATCCATTCATTTTAGTAAAAGCTCCTTCACCATGAATGAAATCCTGGCAAAATTAACCCTCGTATACTTATCCATTGGTTAAAGTCAGTCTTCCTATTCCCTCCTTAGCATCATTTCTGAGTTCTCCTTCATACTTAACCCACTCTTCATCAATTTTATTAAAATTAATATAATCAAAGGGAGTATCGCGAGATACTGGATGATCATTATAGACCACTCCCTTTCCATGAAACTAATCTTCTTTCCAATCTCCCTAATAAGCTTTTTTACCAGTGGGATAGTACAGAGTACCAAATCCATCCATTTTATTCTCCTTCCATTAGCCAATATAGTAGCTACCATCGGTATATAAAATTTTGCCATAGCCATTTCGCATTCCATCTTTCTTTTGACCTTCATATCTCGTACCAATCTAATACTATTCAATAACAATTTCGTTATTATCTCCTTTACTACTATCTTATTCAATGGCTTCTTTAATCATAGCAGCATTTTATATTTACGATTGTGTGCCATTGTGTTTCTATAAATTTTAGTCTAGAATTGAGATAAGTGTAACTTTTTAGACTGGCTCATTACTTAATCTATCTTTAAAGGCATCATTATATACATATTCATTTTTAATTGATTCCCTTCCTAAAACTAATGTTTGAGCTTTCTGTTATTTCCCCAAGGAAGGAGGAATGTTGGTAGGTATAATGTTTGAGTTCTCAGTCATATTTTTTTTGTTAAATATTTCAGGAAATTTTAATTATTTTGTTGGTGATGATTGTATATTTACATTCGATGAATAGGGAGTCAAATTTTATATAAAAGATGGCATTGTAAATGGTTTTATTAAGTATGAAGAAGAAGGAGTGCTTAGAGATGAACACTTATTTTCATTCGATTTATAGTAATATATGTCAGTCGATATGGTTGATAAGCTCTTTTGATTGGTATTAAACTTGATCTGAGCCTTTGTTTGATAAGGTTCGTTATAACTTGGAATTTTGTGTAAACTGAGTGAATTTTGCAAAAAATTATTTGTTTGAAGCGATTCCTGGGAATGATTAAAATGAATATTGGATGATTAAAACTTTGTTTTTATTGGAGACTATATAAACCTTGGATTAACAACCTAATTGGTATGAAAGATGAGATTTGGTGTTTGAACATATTTTTTTTAATTTTTAATAGAAAAATTGCTAAAATTGTTGGCTTTTGCAACTTACTATTGATTGATACTGGTCACATGTTGCTGATTTTCTTATTCATAAATGGCAAAAGGATTTATTTTTAATATCTTTATTTTATTTTAATCAATTTTCATTTGACTGATACGAGAATATATTTATACTCTCTAATTTGCAATTTAAGAAGTCAATATACAAATATTCTACTTTATTTCTCGGTCTGTCACTAATTCAATGAAACTATATAATTGATTAAGGTTGATTCGAGCATTTTAATAACTTAAGTTTGGTAATATATAAAGATTGTTCATGTTTTAATTAAGGAAGTAGAGTTGGAGAGCCACTATACCTAGAGAAAAGAGATCAGCTGTAAATTATTCAAAATGAGTAAGACTGTCAAAATAGGTGTAGAGTTTTTGGGGAGAAGGAAATCCTTTTATTCTATTTCTTTTTCTATTGATGGCAGTGATGTTTTAAAAATTATGATTATCCTCTTTCATTAAGATGGTATCTTTCAATTTGACTCCATCACTTACTAAAATATTGCAAAATCTAACATCTCCATAATTCTCACCCATGTCTCTAAAGTCTTTGAGGGCTAACGCAATATTTTTAATTACATAAAGTATTTCACCATTAGAAAATCTCTAATTTTTGATTTTTCTATAGTTGAAGTGATTTTCGAGAGTCGGGGAGGATTATTTGAAAATTATATCATATCTCTTCTTATCTCCGCAATAGTTTTATTATTTGACATATTGGTGGCTGTGAACTTGCTGAAGATATTTTGATTTGATATTTTATCTTTTTGCGAGTCTGCTGATGAGAGTGGACTATTATTAAACATCAAATGCATAGAGAGAAAGTAGTTAATATTTTTATTAAGTTCTACGATGCTTTATTTTCCTAATATTTCCTTCGTTTTGATGATAAATTTATTAAAATTATGATGTCCACCCCTAAGACGATTCATTAATACCCATGCAGCAAATTATATTTTACCGATTTGAATTTATAAATTAAAAAATGAAACCTTGAACTTTCATAAATAGCAGATGGTTTGTTTTGAAATCAAATTTTCATCATTTTGGATATCAATCATTCAATTTGCATTCAATTATTTAGTAATACCTGGTCTGTTAAAATTCGAAGTAATTCAAGTCTTATAATTTGTATTAAGCTAGCCATCGGCAATTCAATGAATATAAAAAGTCCTGAATCTTTAAAGCCGCACACTCCTAGTCTCAAACGTACTCAATTACAGCATTCTTCTCTTAAGAGCTGTCCTCGTCTTTCGACAACGCCTTCACTTCCTTTTCGTGACAATAAATCAATCATGAGTGTTGCCATGCTAAATTCCTTTGATTCAGGTGAATCACAACTATTAAAGTCAAACACTTTTTAAAAGCCATCTGATGTATCAACTTGCGATATAAATTCCTAAAGCAAATAGATCAAGGCAGGAGTGGCTTTCATCCATGGGCAAATTGGCAAATTCGTAAAAGAAGATTTATACCATTCAATTAAATCAAAGGATTAATTTCACAAATATGAAGAGAGATAACTATTAGGGGAGGTATGGGTGGATGAGACAAAGCTCATTCCTAAAATTGTATATTGCGCCATAAAAAAAGAAAAAGAAAAGACCCAAGATAAAGAAGGAAAAATTAACTATTCGCAAGGATTACTTCCCAAATCTGGTTTCATGTACTTTGCAATTGAAAATAAGATAATTTTCTTTGATGCTGAAACAATGGACTAAAATTCAGAAGAGGCTGTCTCCTTAGAACTGTAAGATCGTCCATTATCTGCTCTTTTTCATATTCAATAACTTGAGCTTGGTCCACCATATCTCAATCATAAACAATAAGTGCTCGTATTTCTGCATCCATATGAAGCATAAATATATCACTTTGAAGTAGAATTACCTTTCAGAACTAATTCTCCTCCTAAATTAGATAAAAATATGTTCTCTGGGAGAGCAGATTATTCTCGTAAATTAATGATACAAGGGTTAAATATTAGATTGCCTTTGCCACATCAAAGACCATGCCCGTTAGTTAAAACAATGAATGGTAAACTTTATTGTACCAATTAGCAAGGAAGTCTTTGCTGTATTTAATTTGACTAAGCATTATTCAGTGGAAAAAAGGAGTTATCCATTAGAAAATTATCAAGTTCACTACGATCATTTTGGTAAGGCACAACGAAAATGCTGACTACAAATCTTAAATATTTTGGAAAGACTATTAAAAATTATACTTCATCGTTTTTTCCAACCAAATTATATACACAAATTGTATATGATTCAAATCGGCAGCTGTTGATCGTTTTTGTCAGAAAATAATCTAAATAGCCCCGTCAATAACTGCATGTTTATCAATAGAGCAAGCAAAAGAAATTATATTCACTTGTTGATGAATAATTTCTTGGAAAAGAAAGTGCAAAAGAGCTAGTGCTTGACATTATTGTCCTTTAAGATAAATTAAATAGTGATTGCAATACAGCAATATATATGAACAGTGGCAAACGTATATATTTAGATCTAAATCAAGACAAAATCAGAAAATGCGTCATTCACTAACCACCAATTCTAGGACATCGCCGTTTTGGCGATAAAATACATTTGAATATCGGATCTCAATAAATGATCCTTCAATAAAATTACTCAATGCATCTATTCTATTATGATAAAAAATGGACTTGTGCCCTTACTGATTAGCAAAATCGTAAGTATGAACGAGTGTCCACAATCAAAGTAAAAACTTCCAGTTACAATAAAACTGACGATTAGACATATCGTCTTTATCATCAAGAACCTCGATAAATTGGACCAATTAAAAAATTACTTGCTGGAGGCAAAACGGCTTTAATTAAATCATTTTGCTAAAGTGTTCGGGAAATTTACTATCAGCCTCAAGAAATTCTTTATACAACAGATCTGGTGACACAACGAATCAAAATATTACGGCCAATCGATATATTTTTTTCATTGTACTCTTCATTTGAGATGAGTTGTTCTCCTCTTATCCAGACTATAAAAACTGCTTTAAATGGGTTTCAAATAGAAGATTATATCTGTTTCTGTACACAAATATTCACTGATTCATAAGGAATTTATTTAATTAATCATGATTTAGGCATTTAGTATTGTAAAAAAATGGGCTTACCTATGAAATAATTTTTAAAAATATTCAAGAACCGTGGCATTCAGTCTATTCGATACAGTGAAATAACAAAAGACATGCGCAAAAAATTGATGTAGTTAATGATGGATCTGCTTGTTTAATCAGGCCAAAAATCTAAAGAGTAAAAATAACAAATAATGATTTTTGGAATTGCTAAATATGTCGCAAGACTATTACGGATAGTTTGGGAAAGCAGTATTAATGATATCAGCAAAGATATGTGTATAGCAGTTATCGGTTCGCTCAGGTAATCGAGTGATCTACTGAATAAATTGAAAGTCCAAATGAGAAGTGAAAATAAAAGCTTTATATGGCAAATGTAATGTTGGATCGAGAGAGTCAAACAATTTTTTCTGTTTGTTAGCAGTCAATCTTCTCTCCCTGAAATGAAAACGAGCGAAGCTCTGCTTGTCTAGCCGGAGTATTTTCATAAATGCTTATTTTTGCATTTAACAAAGCATTGCTAACCAAACCTTATAAACCAACTTAGCCAATTGATCCCGATATACTGTTCGGCTGCCTTTGTGCAAGTATTTAAACTTTGGAGGGAAGTGAATTCTTTAAAATAAAGTAGCAAAATTGTATAAATTTGTAACCGGCATAATTCATTACCTTAGTATTTTATCTAATATCTGCAAAGAATAAAAGGTATAACTTAACTTAGAACAAAAAACAACCAATATATTGAACCAAAATAATAAACAATAAATTAAAATAATTTCGTGTATAGAGATCTAATAAAAATGATTTAAGGATCATTTTCTCGTTTATAAGATAAAGAAAGATTATTGAGTCAAGCTGATAAACAACTGAGAAAAGAGAATGGAGATTTAAAATAAAGCAGATCAACACTTTAAAATGGACTGATTGAGCTGAGAGTGTTGCATGCCCAAATTAAAATGCAGATGCTAATAAAATAAGAGTATATAAGGCAAAGTAAAGCAAATTCATTAAAAGAATAACATTTTAATTTTTTCTTATCAAAAAATAAATAAAATATCAATGAAACCATTTCAGTGATTGAATGTTTAGAAAGGGTTCTATTTGATCAACAAATCTTAAGTGATTGCATCGATCAATTAGATAAAAATTAACTTAGATTAGTTCATACATTTTATTTTAATAGCTTGCAATTTCCATCGTACTTGTCTGACGTTGTGGACTAGATCTATACTCTTTTCTGTGAAGATTCTGTTAAATTAATAGAGATATACAAAGATCAAATCAATTTTATGATAGTGGTTGCCAAGTTACCTTTGGAAATAGATCTATTACTGACAATTTATATTGAGAGAATGTTAAATTCACCAAGAATAATGAAAATGTTAGAATGGTAGTAAGATTGCATTGATAGTTTGGCTTTTTGGCCTTTGTGCTTTTGTACTGAAATTGGACTTTCACCTTAAAAAATATATCTGTGGACCATCGATAAAATAAAATTCTAAAACAATGAATAAAGATATGAATATTTAATGATGTGCTGCTTGTACCTCGTTATTGACTACTTGCCTATCAAAAATTAAGAATTAGGCAGAGTATATAACAGCAAATTTGTGGACAGTAATCCTTCTACTTCATTTAGCATCTTATTCTCCAAATTATAGAAATAATAATGAAATTTATTCATTATTTTTCTTATGATGACTGAAATATTTTATTGATACTCATTTGTTTATTAACATTAATCTTATTTCGACCCAATAACTATTTTATCTCCAATTATTGTATTATTAAATTTTCACAAATATCAATAAATAATGAATTTATTTATGTTATCGTTGTTCTAAGGTACTATAATGTCAAAGATCATTTCAAGGGCTAAACTATTTTATTTGGAAAAATAAAATGATAAAGATTATTAAATTAATTCTTCATTCGTATCCAAATAAATTTTGTCATTAAATTTGGTTGAAGTTTTAATTTCAAAGAGCATACTATTTATTGACTATTATAATAATAATTAGACTATATTTTGTATATTGAATTATAATTTTAGCGATGAGCATAAAGCCAAGTTTAAATAGAATAGATCCGATTTAACCTAACTTTGGGATTCAATCAGAAAACTTGCATTCTCCCACGCGAACGAAACGACATAAAGTTCCTCTTGTTTTGCAGTAAGCTCTTCGTCAAAACATTTTGTTTCCTCCTCATCTGTATAAAAATAAAAGTGACACTGCATCATCAAAGCTAACAATAAATTAATCTAAGTTGGGTAGGCTTTTGCGCAGTAAAATAAATAATTTTAAAAATATCATGAGGTGCTAGATATGTGAAACTGAGGTGAATAGTGACAAACACCTATTCATGTGTGAGTGTTAGCATAAACGTAAATTTTGTTAATCTTGCTTGCATCACTATTCCATTTATAAGGTTAATATGTTTGAGGAAGTATTTTGTCCTCGGGAAGGATGCAATGTACTTATTGATACTAATGGTCTATTTTTTAAACAATTACCTTTAAAGATTCAACAGAATTATAGAAAACTTCATAATTTTTATCAAACAGTCAATGATCACAACAAAAAACTTTGCCAAAAATAGAACTGCGAAGGAATTATCTCAATGACTCTTGATGGAATTATGGTTTGCAATAGCTGCGAATCTGTATTCTGCCCTAAATGTTTATTAATTAAACATGAGGGGGAGTGCGACAAATATGAAGTGGAGTTCTTTTAAAACAACCTCCATTATAGACAGTGCAAGAAATGCAAATTTATCATTTAAAAGAATCAAGGATGCAACAGTATGACGTGTCGATGTGGCTATTCGTTTTGCTACGTCTGCAGTGCAGTTTGGGAGCCTGCCCATTATGGAAATCACGACTAAAAAGGTAACCTTATTCCAGATATAAATTTACCACCTTAAGATAGTTGTTGCGAATGTGGATGCTAATAGACATTAGGGCAGCCATGCGCTGGTATTCTAAAATTTCCTTTTAAACTTGTGCTTTTCATTTTGTATTTAATACTAATGATTATCGTGCTAGTTATTCGTGATCTTCTAATAATTATTGGTCTAATAGTAGTTTCAATTATTGCTGGAATCTTCATATTTTCTTGCTAATATTTATCTGGACTATCAGGGGTATTCTTTATTGTAGCCATTATCTTCTTGCCTATTTCTCTGATGGTTGGCATAGGATTAGCTTTCAAATAAATATTTTGTGATGTAATGCCTGGTATTTGTAAATAATACAAGTCTATGCTTTGTGATGGTCTTTCAGCAATCTGGTAAATCTGATTTTATTTAAAATGTGAATAGTTGATAAGAGTATTAAATAAAAATAAGATAATATTTAGGTTATAAGTATAGAATATAAAATAATAATAGACAGTTCCCTTTGTTAATTTTTAATTCCTTTTACATTTTTTCAATTAATATAGTCTCTTGCTTCAAAAAAGTGTCTGCTTCAAAAGGATATCATTATTTTATTTTATTTTAAGTTTAAATAACTATAAAGATTGTTTATTTTTATCATACACTCAAAAGCAATACAATTATTTGATAATAACAATTTTCTTTGTAAATAGCAATAATCGCTTTGCGAAAAAGAGAAATAATGAGTTGAATAAAGAAGTCATGAGGAGTTGGCAATGCGATTTTGATTAAAAAATGATTTCCTCATTAAATTTGGCCAATATCTCTTATGATCTTCATTTTCACTTGATCTCTTTTCTATATCAACACTAAATTACGAAGGAAAATAGTCGATAGGTTCTTTAAGTTCGATATCATCAAATGTAGGCATCCTTAGTCTTAAATATTTTGCTCAAGAGTTTATTATTTGTAATTCTTTATCAACATTGCCTGCAATTTTGGCCAATTACAAAAACTTAAGTACTTGCATCCCTCCCAGTTTATAGAATTTTCTCCTTTATTATCTTAATCATACCTAGCTCAATAGAACTTAATTGCTTCCAATTTGCTTTGCTGAGCCATTTGCATCCAAGGTCCCCAATTTAATTATCATCTTTGTTAATGAATTTGTACACAAATCTAATGAGCATAAATTTGGCCAATCAGCCTTTAAAAGCTATTTACCTCCTGTTGTAGTAATCAAATTGTGAGCTAACTCAACTATTAATTACCGACATTAAGATGAGTAATATTCCATTTTGTAAGAGCAATCATTTTACATCCATCATCGCCTATACGATTATATCCTTTATATACAAAATATTACCCAAATCAATTTCTGAAAGTTTTGTCCAAACTGTTTTAGTTAAGTAAAGACACCCATCAGGCCCAATGTTATTGTCCCAAAGAGAAAGCGAGATTAAATTTTTGGCTTACAATTTAGCAAGGATGCAACAGGCTTAGTCACTAAAAGCTTCCTTATTTTCATCTTAATAACGACTTTTTTACCAATATTAAGTTGCTCGAGGCTGTGCCAACTTCCCTTGGTTAATTAATTGATTTTTTATGATTCGATATTGCAACTTTCTCCATAAGATATAAATTACCCAATTGAAATAATTTAGTAAATGGGATAGATTTAGATGCCATCATGTTTTTTATCTCAAAGGTTGTTAATCTTTTATCTTCTGCATTTCGATAATCATATACTCAATTAGATTTAACTGCTGACGGTAAAGTCTTTTGCCCGACTACACAAGAGAGTATTTCCAATCTTTTAACTCATATACTAATAAATATAGGGATAAGCAAACAAAACCAAAGATTTATAATAGCATCAATTAAATGATATTATAAATTTATTAACTTTTACCTCAAAAAAATCAGTTGTTACTTCTTTCTCATAAACACTGTAATTTGTCAAAATTTTACAGCCTCCACAATATTTAATAATAGTATGAGTTAAAGATTAGATTTGGGCATATTTTTCATGAGTTATTTTTGCCTCATTATTTTAAAGCTGCTGATTACAAACACATCTTTAAACACATTCTTCCTTATGCTATTTAATTTTTAAATATTATGCAATAATTTAACTATGTTCCTGAGACTTGAATGGATCAAAAAGTCATCTAATTCATCTAATGAAAATTAACTTCATTGTGAAAAGTGCTTTAAAATCATAAGTGAAGCAAATCTTTGTCGCTGTCTTACTTTACTATGCCTTCAATGCATCGATACTCATCTGTGCTAAAAAAATAACGAATTAAATAAACAGGAAACAAAAAAGCCATCTGAAGCAATGAGTATTAATGAAGTTGGAAATAAGTAGGGAGAAATAATATAAACTCATCCAAGGTCTTTACTAAATTAGCGGAAGGAATAATCAATCAACAGATTAAATTGTCAACGCTGCAATATCAAATAAGCAATAAAGCATTGTCTAGAGTGCAAAATATCATATTTTTGCTCGTATTGTTTCGATTAATTTCATCGGACAAAAAAAATTTCCATGCATAAATATGAGCAAATTGACATGACTAAAGTTAAGCCGATACAATTTGGTGAACGAATATACTTTTCAAATATACAATCCTTTAATTAATCTAGTATCAGTGAGAATAAAAAGCTATTTTGTCCAACTATTCCATAAAAATCTATATAAACGTTAAATGTTAATGGATTTGAAAAGAACTAAAATGATAAAATGTATAAAATGTAAAAGATAAACATGATGATTACAAATATAAATTTTGTAAAATTGTAAATGGAGTAACAAAGAAAAAGAATTGAGCTGAGAGGAGAATAAACTTTGAACCAAATTATGAAAGAGTTAGATGGTATAATGATGGAAATAAAAGACAAAAAACTGTAATTGTAAATTTACTGCAGGTAACAGTTCAAAAATTAATTAAAATTGTATTAGTAGTTGAGCAAAATGATAGCATAGTCCAACACAAGTATTGGTAACATGAAAAGTTTGGTTGACCATTCAATAAATTATCCTTATTTTTAGTGTATGCTCTCATAAAAAATGTAAAGATAATTTGAGAAAGTACGTAAAACAACAGAATAATGTTAATTACAAAAGGTATCTGATTGTAACTATCAAATTTCAGATCAGCTTTAGAGCTAAAGCCTACAAATAAAAGATATTTTAAAAAGAATTGACATCAAGAAGATAATTAATCAAAGAATAATATAATTTCAAAAACCTTCTATTAATATAATTCCATGCAAGTCCTAAAAAAATAGCCTCATGGGAGACAAATTAAAGAATTAGCTGAAAAAGATGAAGAAGTCACTTCATCTCACTTCATGCAAATCTTCAGATTATATTAATTAACTCACTCATTCTATGGTGTTGCCAACTCCCAAATCTAAACTAGGAATTAATAAATCTCAGATCATTAAGAAATCAAAGATAGAGTCTTCAAACCGCAGTGGAAATTACGATAACATTAATTGTTCTTCAGAAGAAGAAAAATATCTTAAAAATAGCCCAAGTTTAAAAGCTCATCATCTGCCTAAATTAGTATTAAAATAATCATAAATAAAAGTTGACTCCTGTCATAGGAAAAATATGTAAATAAAAAAGGAGACTGATCGAGGAGCATTAAAAAAGATTCATAAGTATTCATAAAATTGGAGAGTTAATGAAATGACGATGACACCAACTCATAAGGCTGAAACTGCAAACAAATTCATCTCATCCATTCGGTAATATTCTAATCGATCGAACATTGACATATAAATTCAGCATGCTTTTAAATAACTGCAATAGGAAGAAGAGAACTTGCATTCATCGACTCTATCATTTGAATCTTTTTTTATAAAAGGAAATAATAATAAATCATGATCTTTTTAATTTTATTGGTTAGAATATTAGGACTCATCTTATTAGATCACACATTCGTACATAAAATAGAGCCCAGCTCCGGAGTATAATAAAGGATATTATACTATAAACTTTTAATGTTCAAATCTTTTTTAAGATTTTTTGGACCTCGGCAGCTGGGTCTTTTTTCTGCTTTTGCCTTACTAAAGCTTCCATCTATTCGGGCAATAAGCTAAGAAAATGAAATTAATGAAAAGCTTAAAAGAAAGCTTAACGAAAAATTTCATGATCGAAAAGATATTTCTTTCGAGCTCACGGAATAATTAAGGTTATTCACAAATAATATAGACAGAACATGGTTATTTTCACGGGAAACTCGAATAAGGCTTTGGCATCGTAAATAGCATAGATTCTCAAAATTCAATTAGGAAACTGCAAAGTGGGCCGATTTTCTGATGGTGAGGTAAGTATATAAATAAAAGATAATGTTCGCTCTAAAGACGTGTTCATCATCCAATCTACTTCACCTCCAGTGAATTAAAATTTGGTATAATTGCTACTGATGGTTTCAACCATGCGTCGAGCTAGCGCAAAAAAAATTAATGTTGTTATCCCTTATTATGGATATGGGAGGCAAGATAGGAAAACAGCTCCCAGAGTGCCTATTTCTGCAGCAGATGTAGCGAGACTTCTGTAAACAGTTGGAGTGGATAGAGTTATTTTAGTCGAGGTACACTCTGGACAAATTCAAGGCTTTTTTGGGCCCAGAGTGCCAGTGGATAATTTGGAGGCTAACTTAGTGGCATTAAACTATTTTGTCGAGCAAAAGAAAATTCCTTTGAGAAACATCGTGGTGATTTCTCCAGATGCCGGTGGAGTGTCTAGAGCAAAGAATTTTCAAGCTCTGTTAGCATCAGTAGGAGTGAAAGATCTAACGTTAGCTATGATTATAAAGCAACGAAAACAAGCAGGTGAAATTGGAAGCATGCATATGGTGGGTAATGTACAAGGAAAGCAGGCCATTATCATCGACGATATTATTGATACTGGAGGAACGCTGATTGAAGCCACCAAAGTTCTTAAGAAATTTGGAGCATTGAATGTGTCTTGCTTTGCCACTCATGGCCTCTTTTCCGGAAAAGCTCTTGAAAACATCAGCAAATCTTAACTTGATCAAGTTATCGTTACCAACTCGATCCCCCCACAATAAAATTAATAGTAGTTGAGTGGAGGACGCATTATCCGACTGTCAATAGCTCCTATATTGGCTGAGGCTATTTTTCGAATTCAGACTCGAACCAGCATTTCGTCTCTGTTTAGCATTCCCAAAACATGATAGCATATCATATAATCTCATATTTAAATGAAATCTTAGATTAAAGAGCAAGAGCTAGAAAAGCCAAAGGATAAACCGCTTAATAGCTTCAACGAAGACGAAAAATTATTCCATATTGCCTTTGGAGAAAGAAGAAAAATTAACCTTGACAAATTGAAACAATATGTCACTGCCCGCGCCATGAGTCATAAAGAGAGAGTCAGAATTTATGTTACTCTCACTAGCCTGTACAAGTAAAAGATTGAATACACCAAAAATTTCATCAAAGACTTCATTAAATATTTTGAAGATACCCTAGGTCTCTACGGTGGTTTTTACAAATCTATTGCCAAGTTAGATCTCAACAAAAAACCAAAAGAGAATTTCATATATTAAGCTTTTGAGAAGGTAGTGCTCGAATTGACTGAGCTTAACAACGGAGAAGTGGAGAATCTAAAAGTTTTGACCACTTGGATATAAAAGATACTTCTATCCGCTCTCAGATCTGTTTTTGATATGTACAGAGATTGGACCAAGTAAGAAAGAAAATAAATTTAAAACCTCTAAGGAGATTTTGAATCAGCTAAGCAGAAGGAAATTAAATTTTATGATAAAATTATCGACAATAATGACTTGTTGGAAAATTAAATCGTTCTCGTTGATAAATTTGATTTTACTGATGAACTTGCAGTTAAATGGGGCAATAAACTGTTCAAGGCTTGGGAGAGTTTATTGAAAAAAGAGTCTGAAATTCGTGAACAGCTACAAAAAAACATTATTTAATTCCAAGATAAATTTACTCGAGTTTACAATGAATCTGAATCATCTAAGAGTTTGTTGAAGTTTTGGATGTAGTTAGAGTAAACTCCAACTTGGTACCGTACCTTTGCTTCTGTATTAAATGATAAAGACGCTTAATTTATTTCATTTGGATGCAAAACCAATCAAATTAGAGCTAACTTTTAAACTTTCATTAATTTGACATACGAGAAAGAACGCATTGGTGACCCTATTAAATTAATTTAAATACTGCAGAACAAAAGATTTAAGAGCAAATTGCAGAAATCACAGAGAGAGTACTTACCCATACGAATCTACTTTACCATTGACAAGAATGTCTTACTTTTTGACGAAAGCAAGAAGAAAGTTGTGATGAAACTTAAGGAAGATACTTTCAGAATCAGAAGACTCTCTTAAAATTTGATCGAAATTACTGGACTTGAAATTGGTATGATTCTTGACAGCAAAAGAAAAGAGAATATTCACTTTAGTACAATGGACTAAGCAGAATAATTTGTATTTTTTGTGGATAATCTCCTGAAAGAAAATACGACCGTCCATACCCAATGATGCATCAAATCATCAATATGACTAATTATCAATACCATTCAGCCGAATTCGAATATTTATCAT
>Ga0302268_1000239_pt1 | contig 35149 bp, 27 predicted proteins | sample III_Bog_E2_1_FD_194554 | JGI IMG/M metagenome (GOLD analysis project Ga0302268, IMG submission 194554) | Peat permafrost microbial communities from Stordalen Mire near Abisko, Sweden - III_Bog_E2_1 | ecosystem: Environmental > Terrestrial > Soil > Wetlands > Peat | place: Sweden: Abisko... | reverse complement strand
TATTGATAAAAACCTTGTTCAAAATCCGGGTTATTAATTTATTGTTTTAAAGTAAAAGATGTGTCAAACAGAAAGTGTTTAAATGATATGTTTGGCACATCTTTTTCAATTTTATTTTATAAATGCATGCCCGGTTGAAGTATTTTAGCTCATTTCTAATTTTACTTTTAGTAACAGTGCTTTTCGTGAGTTGCGAAGCATCGGATACTCTAAAACCCTCTGATACGAAAAAAGATTCTATCACGGTTTCAACACCTTATATTGATCAGCATGAAAACTTTGGTGATGATGGACAATATTGGATTCCAAAACAAAAAACAGGGACCGAATACTGGATAGTTACTAATGCAAATAGTAATACAAATGATAATTCGGCAAATTGTCTTAAGAATCATTTATTGGCAGAATCGATTATTGGACTCACTTCACTGGCTGTTAATGAGAATCGTGGAGAGACAATGGTTTGGACAGATATTAGCAATCAGGATTATACTGATGTCAGGGATAATCAAAAACTTATTTATAAAGGGACTGCTACTACCTGGCAATTACTGGCAAATCCTGATATAAAAAAACAGATTAACGGATATGTGCTTTGCAGTCTGGCAAACGAAGAAAGCGTCACTGTAGCTACAATAGCTGCCCATGTTTATCGATCTGTAATTGTTGATATTAGTTATGAAAATCAAATTAAGTCATTGGGTTATTCACTTAAATACAATGCCGTTAACAAATCTCTTTCGGATGGTTGGGCAGAATTTAAAGATTCATGCAATAACGATGCACTTATACTGATGCCTACTCTTACCGGCAATTTGAAAAGCTTTGCTATAGCACATCGCTTAATGGTAGTTAATTATGATAAAAGTTATGAATCGGCTTCTTCAGGAAACAACAATTCGCTTTTTACAGAAATTTTGAATTGGCTTAAACCTTTATCCCCTGTCATCGGATGGGAACAAAATGTACCTGAAAATACTTTTGTTGATTTGGTATCACAATCGGGAAACATGATGATTGCAGCTGACTGGACTTATAATCTGACATTTATGTCTGCTAATTATGAAAACAACCAGAGTGGGCTTGTGAAAGTAACAAATCCAAAGTACATAGATTACAATGATACAATGCATTACACTTCGTTTTTTTTGACTGATGGTGATAATGTACAATGGATGATGAATAATTTCAGGAATTCAACCTATTATTTGAATGGTGATAATCCGGCAGTTAAAATGTCATATGGATTGCCTTTTTGTAATCTTTCGATGATGGCTCCCTTTCAATTGTCCAGATTAATTTCGGAGCAAGCACCTGAAAGTTCATTGATGGAGTTTTGTGGCGGTGGATATTATTATGCAGATGATTTTGGGGTGAATAAAGGGAGTTTGAATTTTCTAAGTACTATAGCACAAAAAGTGGCTCATCATATGAGACAACACAGTGTAAAAGTTCTTGGACTTTTCTGCCTGGATGTCAATTCTGACCAGGCGAAAAATGCTTATCAGGCTTATATAAGTAATAATGATCAATTGGTAGGAATTATTGCCATACAATATAGCCCATATACGGGAGGAAACGGAAACATTATGTGGTTTAAAAATTCAAAAGAATATTACATTCCCGTAGTAACAACCCGCTATTCCATCTGGAATTCCGGAACTAACGGTCAGAATCAGGGTACACCGGCATATATTGCAGGTTTAATCAATACGACTTCTTCATCAATAGATGCAATGAATTTTTCCCTGGTAGATGTTCATGCCTGGTCGGCATTCAGTGATTCAGGAACTTCTACTGATTTATTATCAGAAGACTCTAACGGGGAATTCTATGGAGCCACTCCTGCCAAATGGTGTATGAACCGTCTAAAATCCAATATAAAAGTCGTAAATGTTGAAGAACTTTTGTGGCAAATCCGAATGCACTACCGGCCTGAACAGACCAAAGAGATATTAACTCATTTTTATTAAAATAATTCATTCAAAATATGATTTATAGAACACAAATAATCAGAGCAACTAATTAAAATACCGATCGTAATGACACATTTCAGAAAATTCAAGACAAATTTATTAATTCCGCTCATCATAGTATTATTTTCTTGTTTAACAATTAACTGTAGCGGAACAAAAGATGAACCATTTATTCCGAATCCAATTAAGCTGGTTACTTATAGTTCTCTGGATGCTACTAATGCCTATAACTCATTTAACCAGTACTTATTCGATCCGGTCAGAAAACTTTATTTCAGAGACTCCGGACAACCCACAAATGTTGGAGCCATATGGACTCAGGCCATTTACTGGGATATGGCAATGAATGCTTATAAAAGAACAAATACTCCGGAAAGTCTGCAATTTATAGAGGATATTTATGAAGGTTGCGGCAATTATTATGCCCAGTATGACTGGGTTAATCAGCCTACTGTATGGTTCATATACGACGACATCATGTGGTGGGTTATTTCTATGGCCAGGGCTTATCAAATTACCGGTGATCAGAAATACCTTGCTCATTCCGTATCCGGGTTTAATCGTGTATGGTCCGGATCACCGGGTATAGATACAGGTTCATATGATCCTGTAAACGGAGGTATGTATTGGGACTGGACTCCTGGAGATAATGGTAAAATGTCGTGTATCAATTATCCGACTGTCATAGCAGCCATGACTTTATTTAAAATAACCAACGACTCCGATTACTTCAATAAAGCAACAAAAATATACAAATGGGCTCATGCCAATCTGTTCGACAGCCAATTGGGAAGAGTTGCCGATTCCAGACACGGGAGTTCGAATGACTGGACGTTACATGTTTACAATCAGGCAACATGTATCGGTGCTGCAGTGATGATGTTTAAAGCCACTAATGATTCTACTTATCTGCATGATGCAGTAATTACTGCCAATTATACTGAAAATGTAATGTGTGACACGAATGGAATTCTTCCATTCGAAACAGGTGAAGAACAGGGAGTATATACTGCTATATTAGCACAATATATGATCCGTTTAATTGATGATTGCAACAGACCTGAATATTTACCATGGTTACGAAACAATATTAATACCGGCTGGGGTAACAGGGATGTAACCCGAGGATTAACAACAAAAGATTATGTTATTTCTTGTCCTTCAACCGGAGTAATTTCATGTTATGATGCATCGGGTATTGTAGCTTTAATGCAAGTCATTCCACCGCTCCAGTAGTTTCTCGGAAGTTCTTTATATATGCCCATATGCCCCCAAAACGGGGGCGTAAGGTAAATACTTAGAATTCTTTCAGGTTAATACAAATTTCAAATACCATATCTTAATATCCTTTATTGGTTATTTTTTAAACGGAATCTTACTTAATAGATTAAACATCAAATAACTTTTTCAACATTTTCAATATTTTGTAATTAGTTCAATCTAAATTATCATTTATTTATAGTAGAATAGGATTAAAAATCTTTTTAAAATTTAATTTTTAAAATAATTTTCCAATAAATTTTCGACACTGAAATTCTTACAAAGTTTGGTAAGATGATGCTATCTTTTTAATAAAAGTTTATGACTTTGAAGATTTTACTTCAGGTTCATAATCATTATAATATTAATTTAATTTTTTATAAACTCAAATTTAATTTAATTCATCATGAAAAGAAAAAGACACAATTGTTTCAGAGGGTTTTTTATTTTAATGGCTTTTCTGCCATTAATGACGATGTGGTCACAAACACATATCACAAATGAAACCGATTTAAGGGCTGTGGGTAATAATTTATCCGGTTCTTATATTCTGGACAATAACATTACTCTGACCGGAGGGGAATGGACTCCGATAGGCAATGCAAGTACTCCATTTACAGGTACATTTGATGGAAATGGAAAAGTTGTAACGAACTTATCCATTAACCAGTCAAATTCTGACAAACAGGGAATGTTCGGTTATGCCACCGGAGCAACTATTAAAAATCTTGGGCTGGAAAATTTATCTGTTATAGGACATAATGATGTTGGAGCTATAGTAGGAAGAATGGGTGGTACTACCGTTGATAAATGTTATGTAACAGGATATATTGAAGGGAATGATCATGTCGGCGGTATTGTTGGAGGTACAGAAGCTGACGGAACAATACAATCAGTGATATCGAATGATTATGCTTATGCTTCTGTAAATACAAGAGCATCTCAGGTAGGCGGAATCCTGGGAACATCTGTAAATACGAATGTCCTGAATTGTTATTTTGCCGGTCAGGTAATCTCTCCAAGCTCAAATAGTGGAGGTATTGTCTCTTTGATTGATGGAGGAACCGGTAGTTCCATATCAGGTTGTGTTTGTCTTGCTCAAAACATAAAAGGAGGTCAGGTACAAAGGATACTTGGAAATGATGGCGGTCGGACCAGTATTCTTACACTGCCAGTAAATTATGCTTATGTAAATACATTATTAAACGGGAATGTTTTGGCTACATCAGATTCACAGTATGGTGAAACAGGTGAACAAGGCGCGAACTATACATTAGCACAGTTGCATGATTCAGGGAATTACGAATATTTAGGTTGGGATTTTGATCTTTACTGGAAAATAACCGCAACAGGTTTTCCTGTATTTAACAATCAGACATTACCACTTAATCTCGATATGATTGTTGAGTTACCTGCTTCTGAAGTTCTTGCAAGTGGCAACACTCTCCAGTTGGCAGCCGCTTCCATTGTTCCGGGAAAAACAGTTTCATACAAAAGTTCTGACATAACCATTGCAACCGTAGATAATACAGGACTTGTTACAACAAAAGCAAGTGGAAATGTAGTAATAACTGCTTATACAGTAACAGATGGTTTTAGTAATGCAGTATCAAAAGATTGTGCATTAGTGGTAGAAACTGTAAACAGCAATATTTCAACAGCAGATGATTTAAATTCAATCCGGTTAAAACTTGATGGAAGTTATACATTGATGAATGACATTGATCTGACCGGAACTGCCTATGCAAACTGGCAACCAATATCAGGATTTACAGGAACTCTGAATGGAAATGGTCATATCATCAAAAATTTCAGCATTAACCAACCTTCAAATGATAATGTTGGATTTTTCAGTACTGTGACCGGTGCTACGATCTCGAAATTGGGAATTGAAGGAGCAACTGTTGTTGGTGGAACAACTTCCGGTTCAGGAACGAATGTTGGGGTTTTAATTGGGAATGCCATAGGCGTTACCTTATCAGAATCGTATGTTGCAAACAGTACTGTTTTTGGCAGAGACCATGTTGGTCTTATCATTGGACAAACAGCCGTGCAGGATGGTGTTGCACCTTCAACCATTACTGATTGTTATGCTACAGGTACTATGACAGATAATTTCAATCAGGGTGGAGGAATTGTTGGTCTTGCTGAAGAAACCACAATTCAAAACTGTTATTATTCAGGAGCAATTACAGGACCTGCCAATGTAGGTGGTATTACAGCTCTTGCCCAACAAGGCAATGTAACTATTTCTAATTGTATCGCATTATCACCTTATTTGAATGCTCAGAATCCCGGTCGTATTTTAAGTGTGGTAGGAGCAAATGCTACTCTTACATTGGTAAATAATTATGCCCGTACCGATATGAAAAGTATTTACGGAACAGATGTTTCAGTATGGGATCCTACCGATCCGAACGTAGCCGCAAATATGTCATTCGGAGCAAATGTGGATTTTACTCAAACAAAAGTTCAGGACTTCTATCAGACTACTTTAGGATGGGATTTCATCAATAAGTGGAAAATGATTCCTAAAGACAATGCAAATGATAAAGGAATTTATCCTGTATTGAAATGGCAAACTGAAAATATCAGTGCCAGTTTAATTGGTGCCCCTTCTGCAAGTCAAAGAATTGCTATCGGTCAGGGAGTAAGTGTCGAAGCATACGGTTCTTATGGACAAGATGTCGTTTACTCCTCGGATAATACATCTGTTGTTGGAGTTCAATCGAATAATGGAATTGGAACTTATACAGGTGTCACAGTCGGAACCGCAAATGGGATTGTTCAAACAAATGCTACAACGTACATGAATGCATCAACAAGCAGTTTTGTAATTAATGTTTATGATCCAAATTATTTCATTGAAGTCGGGACACCGGATCAATTAAATAATATGCGAAATGATTTACAGGCAAATTACAAGTTAACATCAGATATTGATTTAACCGGTTATAATTTTTCGCCAATCGGTTCTGATAGTAATTCACCTTTTATAGGTAAATTATACGGGAATGGACATGTAATCAGTAATTTGAGTATAAACAGTTCAGGGAGTACTCATCAAGGCTTATTTGGATATACCACAAATGCTGACATTGAAAATCTGGGTCTTAAAAACATTAATGTAATTGGAGCACAAGATGTAGGTGGATTAATTGGAGAATGCGTGGGAACAACTATTCAGAATGTATATGTGACAGGTTATATTGAAGGAGTTGACCATGTTGGTGGAATCGTTGGAGGAACCGATAATGGCGCAACAACGACTATTAAAAACTGTTATGCAAATGCAAATGTTGATACAAGAGCTTCACAGGTTGGAGGAATTCTGGGCGATGCACAATCAACGGATATTGAAGACGTTTATTTTACAGGAACTGTTATAGCACCACTTGGAAATCAGGGAAACAATTCAGGCGGTATAATAGGTTTGACAGAAAATAGTCTGGTTACTTTGAATGGTGTTGCGTCTTTAGCTACAACTGTCAATGGAGGAACTACCAGTGAATTTGTAGCCAGAGGAAATACTTTATCATCAGAAACCAATATTTTTACACGTTCAGATATGGTTTTATCGGCGAATGCCACAGCAGATGGAGGCTTAGGAAGATCTACCGTTGATCAACAAAAAGATCTGTCAGTTTTCCAGACCAGTGCATTTTATGCAACAACGATGGGCTGGGACTTTTCAACCGTTTGGCAAATAATTCCAGGCAGCTTTCCAACTTTCAAACCTTTTATTACAGCGATCCCGTCAGTTGTTGACAGCAATAAACCGGTTGTTTATTCTGTAGATGGATCGGTCAAAGTAGTTGTAAAAGGTATAGCAACTGTTCAGGTCTTCGATCTGATGGGAAGATCTTTGAGAACAGTTAATTCAACAGGTTCAATTGTTTCAATCCCATTGCCTCAGGGTGTATTTATTGTGAAAGTAATAAGTGAAGGATCAACTTCAACTTCGAAAATAATAAATTCGAAATAATTGAAAAGAAAAGAAAAAGAGGAAAAGCCGGTCAAAAGGCTTTTCTTCTTTTTTTTTATAAAATTATCGGCCAACAGTTGAAAAAACGTAAATACAATCCTTATAAAGTAGAATCCGTTTTGATATATGTAATTTGCAATGTGTTATTGAACCCATATTTAGCCAAAACTGGTCATAATTGGACATATTTAAGTCAAAAATCAATGTAATTAAACCACATAATACTGATATTCATTGGTTTTATAATTCAAAATGCTTTGTAGTGCTTTGCAAAGAGTTGATTTCCGGAAAAATATTTGCCAACTTTGCAGTATATATTTCAAAGCAAAATATCCGGAGACTTCCAGAATAGGAAAATCAGGTTATAGTAACAATTGGTTGAAAGCTAAAGTAATATACTTGTTGTTGTACGACAATAAATAGCATTGACGATTGGCTTTATGAATGAGTTTACTAAAATCAGACAAATCAAAATGAAACATGGTTATAGAATCGGATATTTGTGTACTTAAGTAATTGGAACAATTAAATATTTCATCCGCGTTCTTCTTTAAAAAGCAGGTCATTAAATACTACGGGTAAATTAATCTGACATTATAATTTGCAAAACATGATTCTACAGTAAATTCTGTCTTTGTTCCCGGTTCTTGCTTCCCGGTTCTTGGTTCCTGGCTATATATATTCTTTTTTAGCACTTAAATGCGACATTTTATTGTTCCATTTATTTATTTATTTTTTTATGAACATTATGAGAAATAAATTAATTATATCAGGTTGTCTTCTTGTTATTTGTGCAGGAGTTTTTTCTCAAACAAAGAAAGAGGTTAAAACTGTATTTCAGACTTCTGAACCCTGGAAGACAGAGACCGATGTCAGGGCCGATGCTTCGATTATCTATGGCACGTCCGATCGCCCGGGCGTTACATTTGAACAACGGGTTCAATCATGGAGGAATAAGGGATATAAAACTCTCTTTATGACAGGAATTGCCTGGGGTAATTACCAGGATTATTTTACAGGAAAATGGGACGGAAATCTCACCCATATGGAAGAAGGTCAAAAAACAATGAACGGTGATATCATATCACACGGTCGCATGATTCCCTATATTGTTCCTACTTCAGATTTTATTGAATATATGAAACAAACCCAAATCAAAAGAGTGATTGATGCGGGCATTACATCCATTTTTCTGGAGGAACCTGAATTCTGGATGAGGGGAGGATACAGTGAAGCCTTCAAAAAAGAATGGCAAAAGTACTATCATTTTGCGTGGAGAGCACAGGATGAATCACCAGAGAACACCTATCTATCCAACAAACTTAAATATCATCTGTATTTCAACGCTATCAACGAGATTTTTACATACGCCAAAAAATATGGTAAAAGTAAAGGTCTTGATATCAAATGTTACATTCCCACCCACTCATTAATAAATTATACGTCCTGGCAGATTGTTAGTCCTGAAGCAAGCCTGGCATCCCTGCCCTGCATAGATGGATATATTGCCCAGGTATGGACCGGTACAGCCAGAGAACCTACGTATTATAACGGCATAAAAAAAGAAAGGGTTTTCGAAAACGCCTTTTTGGAATATGGCTGCATGCAATCCATGACTGCTCCGACAGGTCGGAAAATATATTTTCTGACTGATCCGATTGAAGACAGAAACCGGGATTGGAATGATTATAGGACAAATTATCAGGCGACATTTGTAGCCCAGCTTTTATACCCCATGGTGGATAATTATGAAGTAATGCCCTGGCCCGACAGAATCTACCAGGGACTTTACAATGTACAGAATAGTTCAAAGAAAGAGAGAATACCACGTTCGTATTCCACCCAGATGCAAATTATGATCAACTCCCTGAATGATATCAGGAAGTCAACAAATAAAATAAACGGAACACATGGTATTGGAGTATTGATGGCTAATTCGCTCATGTTTCAACGTTTTCCAAATCATAACGGATATGACGATCCCCAATTTTCGAGTTTTTACGGTCAAACATTCCCTTTATTGAAAAGAGGTATACCGGTAGAATTGATTCATATCGAAAACACTTCATATAAAGAGACTTTTAAAAATTTAAAAGTTCTGGTAATTTCATATTCAAATATGAAACCACTTGATCCTGTATATCATACTTACATATCCGATTGGGTTAAAAAAGGTGGTTCCATTATTTATTGCGGCGAAGATATCGATCCGTATCAATCGGTCATGGAATGGTGGAATACAAAAGGGAACAATTATAAAGCACCCTCAGCCCATTTATTCGAAATGCTGGGATTACCCAAAAATCCTAAGGCCGGGAAATACACTTCAGGCAAAGGAACTGTATTTGTGATCAGGGAAGATCCGAAATACTTTGTACTCAAAGCTCATAATGATGAAAAGTATTTTTCGACTGTTTTAGATGCCTATAAATCTTCAACAAAGACCGGGAAAGTTGAAATTAAAAACAATTTATATTTAGAACGTGGACCGTATATTATTGCTTCTGTTCTCGATGAGAGTGCTTCCTTAAAACCACTCGAACTTTCAGGTTTATTTATTGATTTATTTGATGTGAATCTGCCTGTCCTGACCAGGAAAATAATACATCCGGGAGAACAGGGTTACCTGTTTAATATCCAAAAAATCAGTAATAGGAAGAAAGGACAGGTTCTTTGTGGTGCTTCCAGGGTGTACAATGAGACAAACGGTAGAGGATATTATGCATTTATTGCAAAAAGTCCTTTAAATACAAATAATGTGTCCCGGGTATTTTTACCACAAAAACCATCAACCGTAACGATTAACAATATAAAAAATAAGATAACCGGTGAAAACTGGGATCAGAAATCTCAGACTTATTTACTTCGGTTTGAGAATAATCCGGAAGGAGTACCTGTTAGATTTGAATGGTAAAATCATTTTTAATACAAACCTGTTTTAATAGTTTTTTAATTCCGCTTATATAATAAAACAAAATACAAACAAATGAACCGTAGATTATTAACATTTTTTCTGAGCACATTCATCGTAATTGGTTATTCAAATGGAAAGGATTTCAGGTCTTTAAAAAGTAAGTTGAGAGCACCGGCTTATCCTCTGATCACAATTGATCCATACACAAGTGGCTGGTCATTTTCGGACAAATTATATGACAGTTCAGTGAAACACTGGACGGGTAAGGATTTTCCATTAATAGGTGCTATCAGGGTTGATGGGATAGTATATCGTTTTATGGGTATTGAAGAACCTGAATTTTTAACTATTGCGAATAGTACACAACAAGGTGAGTGGTCTGGAAAATACACGACAATAAAACCCAATGATGACTGGACAAACATGTTATTTGATGATTCAAAATGGAATGAAGGAAAAGGAGCATTTGGTACCATGGATAGCGAACCTACTGCTAAAACAAAATGGGATTCTGAGTTTATTTGGGTTAGGAGAATCGTGAACATCAAGAATAATATGAAAGGAAAAAATGTATACTTACAGTATTCAAATGACGATGGAGCTATCATATATATCAATGGCGTTGAAGTACTCAATACAGGAACAACTTGTAATAAAAATGCGAAAATAAAATTATCCGACAAAACAGTCAGTCAACTGAAGGTGGGTGAAAATATAATTACAGCGTATTGCCACAATACAGGTGGAGGAGGTATCCTGGATTTTGGATTGCTGGTGGATAAAGGAAATGCCGTTTTACTTAATAATGTTGCCACTCAAAAATCAGTTGATGTACAGGCTACACAAACTCATTATGTATTTGCCTGTGGAAAGATTGAGTTAGAGTTAACTTTTTCAGCTCCCCTGTTTTTGGATAATTTGAATCTACTGTCACGTCCGGTAAATTATATTTCATACAATATCAATTCCACAGATGGCAACTCACATAAAGTGCAACTCTATTTCGAAGCATCACCTCTCTGGTCGTTAGACAATCCTACCCAGGAATCAGTAAGCAAAAGTTTTGAATCAAACAATATGGTGTTTCTAAAAACGGGGAGCAAAAGCCAAAAAATTCTAGCCAAAAAAGGAGATGATGTTCGCATTGATTGGGGATATTTCTATATGGTTGCAGATAAAGAGAATACAAATTATACTATCGGGAACAGTAAAAAATTAAGGGCTGAATTTGTAAACGGTTCATTTAAAGATCCAGAAAAAAGCGGGGAAAATGAAAATTCAAATTTAGCATTAATGAAGGCTTTTGGAAAAATAAAACAGACCTCAGGTAAAATCATGGTAGGTTACGATGATATTTATTCAATACAGTATTTCGGAAAGAATTTAAGGCCATACTGGAACTCATCTGACAACCAGACAATCGTTTCACAATTTCAAAAAGCCAATACTGAATATAATGTACTTATTAAAAAATGTAATACCTTTGATAGGGAATTAATGGTTAAAGCAACTCAATCCGGTGGAAGAAAGTATGCCGAATTATGCGCATTAGCCTATCGCCAGGCAATTACCGCACATAAATTAGTGAAAGCACCAAACGGCGATTTGTTATTTTTGTCTAAAGAAAATTTTAGTAACGGTTCCATAGGGACGGTTGATGTTACTTATCCTTCTGCACCTTTGTTTCTCTACTATAATTCTGAACTGGCAGAAGGATTGTTGAATGCGATCTTCTATTTCAGCGAAAGCGGTAAATGGACAAAACCGTATCCTTCTCACGATGTAGGTACCTATCCGTTGGCTAACGGACAAACATACGGCGGAGATATGCCCGTAGAGGAATCAGGGAATATGCTGATTCTGACTGCAGCTATAGCTGTGACAGAGGGAAATGCCAATTATGCAGCAAAACACTGGGATGTATTAACTACCTGGGCAAAATATTTAATCGACAAAGGATTAGATCCCGATAATCAACTTTGCACGGATGACTTTGCAGGTCACTTTGCCCATAATACGAATCTTTCGGTAAAAGCCATACTGGGGATAGCCTCCTATGGTCGTCTGGCTGAAATGTTGGGCAAAAAAGATATGGCAAAACAATATACAACCAAAGCCCGGGAAATGGCTAAAGAATGGATCAACATGGCAAATGATGGTGATCATTTCAGGCTGGTATTTGACAAAAAAAACACATGGAGTCAGAAATATAATCTGGTGTGGGACAAACTCCTTCATTTAAATATATTTCCACAGGAAGTTTACGATAAAGAAACAGCGTATTACCTCACAAAACAAAATAAATATGGCCTTCCTCTTGATAACCGGGAGACCTATACTAAAACCGACTGGATTATGTGGACGGCAACTCTTTCGAAAGACAAAGCAACTTTCGAGAAATTTATTGACCCCATCTACCTGTTTATGAATGAAACTCCTGACAGGATGCCTTTGTCGGACTGGATTTATACAGATAAGCCCGAATCAAGGGGATTCCGTGCCAGATCGGTTGTCGGAGGATTTTATATTAAAATGTTACAAGATAAATTGAATAAAAAAATGTTAACTACTAATTAAAATGAAAAAAACAGGATTTATTTTATTGCTTTTAATTTGTGCTTTTTCAATAAAAGCTAATCAACCTGTAAATTGTGTTGATTATGTGAGCACCCTGGTTGGGTCACAGTCAAAACATTCATTATCCACCGGGAACACTTATCCTGCAATTGCAGTACCATGGGGAATGAATTTCTGGACACCTCAGACAGGGAAAATGGGTGACGGCTGGGCCTATACCTATGATGCTGATAAAATAAGAGGTTTTAAACAAACCCATCAACCGAGTCCATGGATAAATGACTATGGTCAGTTTTCGATTATGCCGGTAACAGGAAAGCCTGTATTCGATGAGGATGACAGGGCCAGTTGGTTCTCTCATAAAACAGAAGAGGCACGACCTTATTATTATAAAGTTTATCTGGCCGATCCTGATGTAACAACCGAAATTACCCCTACACAACGTGCAGCCATGTTCCGTTTTACATTTCCTAAAAATAAAAATTCATTTGTCGTTATCGATGCGTTGGATCAGGGATCGTATATTAAGATTATTCCGTCAGAAAATAAGATTATTGGATACACTACCAAAAACAGTGGTGGAGTACCTGATAATTTCAAGAGCTATTTCGTTATTACATTCAGTAAGCCTTTTACTTATACAGCTACGGTTGATAAGAATCAGATCGTTGAAGGAAGAATGGAATTGAAAGCTGATCATTCGGGTGCTATCATCGGATTCTCTACTGAAAAAGGAGAAAAAGTGACCGCCAGTATCGCTTCATCGTTTATCAGTTTCGAACAGGCAGAATTGAATATGAAAGAACTTGGCAATCATGACTTTGAAACGGTAAAAGCGGAGGCTAAAAAGACATGGAATGATGTGTTGGGTAAAGTTGAAGTAAAAGATGATAACATAGATAATTTGCGCACATTCTATTCTTGTTTATATCGTTCTGTACTATTTCCACGGAGGTTTTATGAAGTAGATGCAAATGGAAAAACTGTTCATTACAGTCCTTACAATGGAAAGGTACTACCGGGTTATATGTTTACCGATACCGGTTTCTGGGATACATTCCGCGCCTTGTTCCCATTTGTCAATTTAATGTACCCTTCCATGAGTCAGAAAATGCAGGAAGGCCTGGTGAATGCTTACAAGGAAAGTGGATTTTTACCTGAATGGGCAAGCCCGGGTCACAGGGGTTGTATGGTTGGAAACAACTCAGCCTCCATTGTGGCTGATGCTTTTATGAAAGGAATCAAAGGTTATGATATCGATACACTTTACAAAGCTGTTTTACACGGAGCTAATGCTGTAGATTCTAAAGTCAACTCAACAGGCCGGTTGGGATATGAATATTATAATAAACTGGGTTATGTGCCTTATAATGTAGGAATCAACGAAAGTGCTGCGCGGACACTGGAATATGCATTCGATGACTGGTCCATTTATAAAATAGCCCAAAAGTTGAAAAGACCGAAGGCAGAGTTGGATCTTTACGCCAAAAGAGCCATGAATTATAAGAATTTATTCGACCCATCAACAAACCTAATGAGGGGTAAAAATGAAGATGGCACTTTTCAATCGCCTTTTGTCCCCATAAAATGGGGTGATGCATTTACAGAGGGAAACAGCTGGCATTATACCTGGTGTGTTTTCCACGATCCACAGGGTCTGATTGACTTAATGGGTGGAAAAAAAGTATTTAATCAAATGATGGATTCAGTATTTATCCAGCCTCCAGCATTCGACGACAGTTATTATCATGGTGTTATTCATGAAATTCGTGAAATGCAAATCATGAATATGGGACAATATGCACATGGCAACCAACCTATCCAACATATGCTATATCTGTACGACTATTCAGGAGAACCCTGGAAAGCCCAGTACTGGATTCGTGAAGTAGATGATAAATTATATACTGCAGCTCCGGATGGCTATTGCGGGGATGAAGATAACGGACAGACTTCGGCCTGGTATGTTTTTTCCGCATTAGGATTTTATCCTGTTTGTCCTGGAAGTAATGAATATCCGCTTGGGTCCCCACTATTTAAAAGTGTAACATTACACCTTGAAAACGGGAAAAAAGTGATTATTAATGCAAAGAACAATTCTAAATCGAACAGGTATGTTTGGTCCATGACACTGAATGGAAAATCATACCCTAAAAATTATATCACACAGGAAAGTATGTCGAAAGGGGCAATCATCAATTTCAACATGTCAGCACAACCAAATATCCAACGCGGTACAAAAAGCGCTGATTTTCCTTACTCCTTCTCAAACGAAATGAAAAAATAATTTCAACATACATTGTATGAAAAAAATTATTTTGAATTTATTATTTGTAAGTCTGATCTTTAGTACTTTGAGCTTAAATGCTCAAAGACTAAAGGTCGCAACTTACAATATCCGGTATGAAAATCCGGGAGATATTTCAAACGGAAATGGATGGAAAGAACGTTGTCCGGTAATCTGCAACCTGGTGCAATTCCATGATTTTGATATTTTTGGTGCTCAGGAAGTCTTACATGGCCAATTGGAGGACATGCTGAATGGGTTACCCGGATATAACTATTTAGGGGTAGGGCGTGATGACGGAAAAGAAGAAGGTGAATATGCCCCCATTTTCTATAAAAAAGACAAGTTTGACCTCCTGCAGTCGGGACATTTTTGGTTGTCCACTATCACCGACAGACCCAACAAAGGGTGGGATGCTGTATTGCCCCGAATCTGTACCTGGGGAAAGTTCCATGATAAAAAAAACGGTTTCAGTTTCTGGTTTTTCAATTTACACATGGATCATATTGGAGTGGAAGCACGTAAACAAAGTGCCCGGCTTGTATTGAAAACAATAAAAGAAAAGTGTGGCAACGATCCGGTGATCTTAACCGGCGATTTTAATGTTGATCAACATAATGAAAGCTATGCACTCGTCAATACATCCGGTATACTGAAAGATTCGTATGAGTTGACAAAAATCCGGTATGCGTTGAACGGCACTTTCAATAATTTTGAACCTGATTTAAAAACCGAAAGTCGCATTGATCATATTTTTGTTACTACCAATTTTAAGGTTCTCCGGTATGGGGTGCTGACAGATTCTTACAGATCAAAAGTTAAGAACGGAAAGAAAATAAAATCAGTTGATTTCCCAAAAGAAGTTTCCCTGCAACAATATCAGGTACGACTTCCCTCCGATCATTATCCTGTAGAAATAGAACTGGATTATTCCAATTAAAAAGTATAGTTTTAAGTAATCGGGACATTATAAAATCGAGTTTTATTTATTCCAGAAATCAGAACTCTCCCCCTGCCCTCTCCAACCTCACCCCAACCCTCTCCAAATAGAGAGGGAGTAAGAGAGAGTAATAGAGCTGTGAATTGCAGAAGTTTTATTAAAAATTACAGGTCATTATTTATTTCCTATTACTTATTATCACATGTGATTCACTGATTTACTTTTCTTTTAAATGCTAATTTCTTAAATCCAACTAATATGTTTTCTAAAAACCGCAAATTAACTTTACTGACTTTGAAGAAGTTGAGTTCATATTTTCCAATCTGGTTGATTGTATTCTTTATGTTTAATCTCAATTCAGTTTCTTCACAGGAGGTTAAATTAAAAATAACAGAACCCTACCTGAATATACCTGTAAGCTATCATGCGAAAATGGAAATAATGAAGATTAATGTTAATGGCATTACAAAAAGAGAATTTCCTGTTCAACTAGCAAACGATACTATTAATTATTGGATTTATATTGACGTTAGCGAATTCAAAGGTCAGACTATTACGTTGAATTATCCTGTTGCCACAAAATCATTAAACCACATCTACCAGGATATAAAAATAAATGGAGCTGACAGTTTATACAAAGAAATGAATCGTCCTCAATTTCACTTTACTGTTGACCGGGGTTGGAGTAATGACATCAATGGTCCGATTTTTTACAACAATCAATATCACCTGTTTTGGCAATCATTTCCATTTGGGTTAACATGGAACACGGCTTATATGTATTGGGGACACTCAGTAAGTAATGACCTTATTCACTGGAAGCAATTAGCTCCGGCTATGATGTTGGACAGCCTTGGATCTCCATGGTCAGGTTCTGCTCTCATCGATAAAAACAATGCAGGTGGTTGGGGTAAAAACGCCATGGTTCTTTTTTATACTTCTTTTGACAAAGTTACCGGGAAACAGGTGCAATGTATTGCCTACAGCAATGATAATGCTAAAACATTTACACGGTATAAAGGAAACCCTGTACTCGATAGTAACAAAGAAATGGGAACAAACGATACCAGGGATCCGAAAGTTTTCTGGTATGAACCGACAAAACATTGGATAATGGTTCTTTTTGAAAAAAACGGCATGTCATTTTACAATTCCACCGATATGAAAAGATGGAAAAAACAGAGTCATATCGAAGGACTTTGGGAATGTCCTGATTTTTTCGAACTACCGGTTGATGGAAATATGAATAATATAAAATGGGTTCTGCATGGTGGTTCCAGCGAATACTTTATTGGAGATTTTAACGGTATCAAATTTACTCCTGAAACACCAAAACTGAAATATGCTGAAGGATCGTATTCCTGGGGGGACATATTGTATGCAGCACAATCATTTGAAAACATGCCGGACAGCAGAAGAATCCAAATGGCATGGGGCAGAGGCATTGACCATGCAGGGATGCCATTTACACAAATGATGTTATTCCCTACTGAATTCAGTCTTAAAACCACGGACAAAGGACTCAGGCTCGTAGCTAATCCAATAAAAGAAATAGAACTATTGCATAAACGCGAATATAAATGGACTTCTTTATCAATTCAAAATGCAAACAAAAAAGCCGGACAAATAAAACCGCAACCACTTCATGTGAAAATGAACTTCACGTTGGCTAAAGGTGATTCGTTAAAAGTATATTTTCAGGGTTGTGAACTTATTAACTTATCATTGAATGAGGTCACAAAACCGGAAAATAGCATGGAAATCCTGATCGATAAATCGATTGTGGAGATTTTTATCAATCATGGTGAAAGATATATTGTGAAGAAACTAAGCAGTGAAAAGAAAGACGAAGGACTTTATTTTAAATCAAATAAATCCGGTACTTTTATAAATCGGTTGGAAGTTTTTGAAATGAAGTCGTGTTGGGTAGTAAATAAATGAATTACCATAGAGTTTAATGTGAAACCTTAACTCTAAGTAATTAATAATGAAGAATTAATAATTAATAATTACCAGAATGCTGAAATCCAAGCTTTTGTAGACAAAAATATAGATCATTCTATATCTATGATCACTAGTGTCCATTTAAAATCATTAACGATTCTTTAAAATCATTTTCTATAGGCATTATTAGAGCAAAATAGTTACGTGACGATTTGAATTTTTTACCTTGCCAGAAATCATAATTTTCGGGCAATGAATACAGGTAAATATATTTTCTCACAAATGGTTGAATTTTTACCTCAACGAGTTTTTTGACGGTTTTGTCATTAAATATGCAGGCAATAAATATGTAAAACATTTTAGTTGTTGGAATCAGTTGTTGGTGATAATGTTTGGTCAACTAACAAATCGTGATAGCCTACGTGACCTAATTGTCGCTACTGATGCTCATAATCAAATAAGCTATCATTTGGGTTTTGGAAAAAACGTAACACGAAGAAATCTTTCAAAAACAAACGAAAGACGAGATAGAAAGATATTAGAAGATTTCGCCTATTATCTCATTGATATTGCCCGTAATAAAAGAGTCAATAATAACTTTGAAATTGAAGGTGAAGTTTCGCATTTGATTCTTCAACGATAGACTTGTGTTTAAATGTGTTTTGGTGGGCGAAGTTCCGAAAAGCAAAAGCAGGAATTAAACTTCATTCACTTTACAACATAACGACACAAATTCCTGCATTCATTCATATTACGAATGCTACTGTGAACGATGTAAATTCAATGGATGTAATACCTTATGAAACTGGTGCTTATTATATATTTGACCGTGGATATGTAGATTTCAAAAGGCTTTACAACATAACAAAGCATTATGCTTATTTTGTAATTAGAGCTAAGAAAAATCTTAAATTCCAGTTTACTCAGATGAATATAGTCAATGAGAAAAATGGAGTAATGAGTGATCAAATTGGTAAACTAACAGGGTTTTATATATCAAAGCAGTATCCTGATGAAATAAGGAAAGTGGCATATTATGATAAAGAAACGAATAGAACTTTCGTTTATCTAACCAATAATATAGAGATAACATCAGAACAGGTGGCTTTGCTTTACAAAAATCGTTGGCAAGTAGAATTATTCTTCAAATGGATAAAACAACATTTAAAGATTAAATCCTTTTGGGGAACTACTGAAAACGCTGTTAGAATTCAAATATATTGTGCGGTCATTTCATATTGCTTAGTTGCAATCATAGAAAAAGACCTAATGATTAATCGCTCAACATATGAAGTATTACAAGTATTGGGAATCTCTCTATTGGATAAATCGTCAATTGGAGAGCTCTTTTTTAATGCTGATAAAAATGATGTCAAAGAACTTCCGTCAGAACAACTGACTCTTAATTTTTTTTAGTGGACACTAGTGGAAAGTTATATGTATTGTAATCCTTAAAAATAAAGCACTTGCAGACATATTCCGCAAGTGCTTTTTTGATACTGTTATACACGATATAACACTAAATTAGTAGAGACTCTTTTTCCCCTCCAATGTGTCGTGATTGTTATTCGGGTCTTTCCAATCCACTTTTTTTGTAGGATCGATACCGTTGATATATTTCTCAGCATTCGTATAACCATCACCATTCATATCGCTGTTAGCAACAGTCGGATCGTTAATATCCAATCCATATTTCTTTTTCCAGGCATCAGGTATACCGTCACCATTCGTATTTTTATATGGAGTTCCTTTGTATTCGGGATAACCGCCCACCTGACTGACGTCAGTGATGATACCTTCTTTATAAGTATCTATCGGCAATCTGCGTTGTTCACATTGATAATAAACGCGACTATCGGCTTTTTTGTCATAATAGACTTCACCGGTACGTACCTGATGAATAAAACGTTGGTCAACGATGTCTTGTTTTGGCAAAGTGGCTCCGGCATTATCCAGAACAAAATCATACGATTCTTTTGCTGTCATAATAGGAAACACAGGCATGGTAAAAGGTTCATACATATGTATGGCTGGAAAATAGTTCTTTTCAGCATCTTCCTGGCTAATTTCATTAGATTTCAAATCTCTTAGTTGAACTCCTCCACTCCAGTTATCGTTGGTTACCTGTTCATTCCCTTCAACAAAATTTCCCGTTACATAAAGTCTTCCAAATTTAGGACTATCCACTTTCCCGCGTCCTTCAATCTGTGGTTCAATGATACGGTGATCGATCAGTGCATTTTTAGGTGTTGCAGGCCCTGGTTTGTAATAGTTGTTGATAATGTTAAACAAAGCAGTATAATCGCCACCATCAACGGTACGGTTAACCCAGTTGTAAATTACATTATTAGCAAAATTAAAAATCCCGTTCCAGCCGATTGACGGATTTCGACTGGTATTGTTTGCCCAAAGATTCCTCATAAATGTACAGTTTTCTCCTCCCAGCGTACTTCCGAAAGCATGGTTATAGGTGTCAAGTGCCTGGGCCGAAATAGTATTCTGAATGGTAACATTAACGGTAGGAAGTTTATCTTGTGGGCGACCATTCCTTGGATCGAACATGTGGCGGTAGAACGAGATATTTTCATCAAGTCCCCAGGAGCAGGAACAGTGGTCGATGATTATATTCCCAATAGGGTCACCTCCAAAGCAGTCATCTCGACGTGCTGCGTTTGTAGCTCCTCTGCGAAAACGCATGAAACGAACCACCACATCATGAGTATTAGCCCATACTGTTTCACCTGCAATACAAATACCATCACCCGGAGCAGTTTGTCCTGCAATGGTGATGTATGGTGCACGGATAATAACAGGAGATTTCAGATGAATGATACCGGCAACATTAAAAACTACAATGCGGGCTCCGCCTGTTTCACATGCTTCACGAAATGATCCCGGGCCACTGTCGGCGAGACTTGTGACAACTATCACTTTTCCTCCACGGCCTCCAAACGAATATTCACCGCCACCCATTGCTCCCGGAAATGCAGGAATCTTTGCTTGTGGAAGATCTGTAGGCCGGGCAGCCCAGTCAATATAAGGTCTCCCTTTTTTAGCTTCTGCCTGAATTGTCGGTAACGCTTTTACCCAGGCACTATCCGAACGGCGTTCACACTCTTTCATCATGACATCTGCTGCCCTTTGAAGACTGTCAGTTAATATTTTTGGCTTTTTTTCGCGTGCACTCGCGTTTTGTGGTATTATCATTGCGGATAACAATAATGCAAATACAATAATGTGTGTCTTCATAAATTGAAACATTTTACAAATTAATAATTATAAGCTTTAGTACGTGTGGAAAATAAATTTACGTACATGTTTTCAATAGACGAAATTTTCCCCGGTTAGTAATCAAAAACTGAAAAGTAATTTGCTTTTAATTTACAAATATCCAACTATAATCTTATTTTTACTATGTAATTTTTTCACATTCAGACATTTGTAATTAGAGCTAAGAAAAAATTTAAATTCCAGTTTACTCAGATGAATATAGTCAATGAGAAAAATGGAGTAATGAGTGATCAAATTGGTAAACTAACAGGGTTTTATATATCAAAACAGTATCCTGATGAAATAAGGAAAGTGGCATATTATGACAAAAAAACGAATAGAACTTTCGTTTATCTAACCAATAATATAGAGATAACGTCAGAACAGGTGGCTTTGCTTTGCAAAAATCGTTGACAAGTAGAATTATTCTTCAAATGGATAAAACGACATTTAAAGATTAAATCCTTTTGGGAAATAACTGAAAACGCTGTTAGAATTCAAATATATTGTGCGGTCATTTCATATTGCTTAGTTGCAATCATAGAAAAAGACCTAATGATTAATCGCTCAACATATGAAGTATTACAAGTATTGGGAATCTCTCTATTGGATAAATCGTCAATTGGAGAGATCTTTTTTAATGCTGATAAAAATGATGTCAAAGAACTTCCGTCAGAACAACTGAGTCTTAATTTTTTTTAGTGGACACTAGTGATCTATGATTACTTATATCTAATAAATTTTTAAGGCGTATAATTCAAAATGAAAATTATTTTGAATTATACGCCTTTTTCTAAAAGTCGGGATGACAAGATTCGAACTTGCGACCACCGGTCCCCCAGACCGGTACTCTAAACCGGACTGAGCTACATCCCGCTCACTTGTTTAGCAGCACAAAAGTAAACAAAAAAGTTATTTCAAAAAAATCTGAATAAATATTTTTATCAACAAACATGCAGGCCGTATACTATTTTTTACATTAACGGACTAAACAGCCGGGCAAAAGATTCTTTCAGTTTTTGTCTGCGTTTTCTGTTCGTCCACGATTCGAGACTTATTTCTTCGCAATATTCAGAATCGACCAGGAATAGTTCTTTTAATTTTGCGGCCGTGGGTGCGTCATAGATAAAGGCATTTGCTTCGAAATTCTGTACAAAGCTTCGTTCATCAAGGTTACAGGAACCCACAATGGAAATAAAATCGTCGATAACGATGGCTTTACTATGCAGGAACCCTTTTGTATACCTGAAAACCCTGACGCCCGCTTCGAGAGCCGGACTCAGATAACTATTGGAACTTTCATCCGTAAGTCTGGAATCGGACTTTGCAGGAATCATTAACCTGACATCTACTCCGCTCAGAGCGGCCATTTGGATACAAATAGCAATGACATCGGTGGGCATAAAATAAGGTGAATGGATATAGATATATTTTGTAGCCGACGAGATGGCTGAAGCAATTCCCTGCATGATTGCTTCCCAGTCGGAATCCGGGCCGCTATTGACAAGTTGAATCATATTAAGTTCAAACTTTTCAGGCACTGGAAAATACTCCGGCCCTTCTATTAACTTCCTGTCTACAAAAAACCAGTCAACCATAAACAGAAGTTGAAGTCCCTCTACTATCGAGCCTTCCAATCGTACAAATGTATCGCGCCAGGTGCCCAGTGAATTGCCGTAAACATAGCGGTCAGCAACATTTAGCCCCCCTGTGAATCCGACTTTTCCATCCACAATAACCAATTTGCGGTGATTCCTGAAATTGATTTTACTGCTTCGGGAAATGCGCCAACGGAATGGTAGAAATGGGCGGACATAAACTCCCCCGACTTTTAACGATTTCAAATACTTCTTTGAAAGTTCAAAACTCCCCCAATAATCGTAAATCATACGAACCCTTACCCCTTCTTTTGCTTTCTGAATAAGGAGTTCACGTAACTGATTTGAAATCTTATCATCATCGAAAATAAAAAATTCGATATGAATGTGATCTTTTGCCTGTTGGATAGCCTCAAATAAAGCGTTAAAAGTGCTGACTCCATCCGGCAAAACATCTATTTTATTGTATGCATATCCCGAAGATTCACTATTCTTGTACAGAAGTTTAATCAGGTTCAGCTGGTTTTCGTTCATCAATGTTGTATCCAGTCTATCGAGATCAAACGATGCAACCGGCCTGTCAACTACTGAGCGGATGCTTTTCTTGGATATAATCTTTTTCTTCCTGTAATCCTGTCCAAGTAATAAATAGAAGAACATGCCTATAACCGGAATAAATAAGAGGACTAATAGCCAGGACAAAGATTTGGCAGGATTCCGGTTTTCAAGTAGCAACACCGAAATGGTACTGATAATTGTATAAACATAAAGCACAATAAGAATTATCGTAAATAATCGTGTCATAGACTTTATAATTTATAGTTTTATTTTTTATAGAACAGCCATTCGTGGCCCTCGAATGAATCCCGGGAAACAGGTTGAAGATTTAAAACAGGGGCTTTAACTCCTACAGTTATATTCACAGGTGATACTTCAATATTCGCTTCATCCCATAATCCGGCTTCAATGAAACTGTTTAATATACTGGCTCCACCTTCTACCATTACGGAATTGATATTTCTATGGTAAATTTCGTTCAGGATAGTTTTCAGATTGTCGGCATCAAAATTAATTTTTATAAATTCCACCCTGTTTTTATTGAGCTTGTCTTTTTCAGTAAAAACAAGAGTAAGTATGCTCCCATCCAATATATTATAATTTTCAGGGATACGTCCCTGCCTGTCGATCGCGATCCGTACAGGTGATTTACCCGACCAGTTGCGGACTGTCAGGGTTGGGTTATCGAGCAATACGGTATTGGCACCAACCAGGATAGCCTGATTTTCGGATCTCATTTTGTGAGTCAGTTGTTTGGTTATATTATTTGAAATTAATAAAGGGGATTCGCTTGTATCTGTACGGATTCTGTCAATGAAACCATCCCTGGTTTGTGCCCATTTAAGCAATACATAAGGACGCTTTTGTTCCTGAAAAATAAAAAACCTTTTATTCACTTCCCTGCATTCATCTTCCATTACACCAACAGTGACTTCAATTCCGGCTTTACGAAGAATTTCTACTCCCCTACCCGACACTTTAGGATTGGGATCCAGCGTACCGATAACAACACGGGGAATGCCACAGGAAACAATCAAGTCAGCACAGGGAGGTGTTTTGCCATAATAGGAACAAGGTTCCAGACTGACATACATGGTAGCATTTTTAAGCAATTCAGAATCTTCCACGGAATGAATGGCATTTGGTTCAGCATGATCTTCACCGAAATGTTCATGATACCCTTCACCGATAATCAGATCGTCGCAAACCAACACTGCACCAACCATTGGATTCGGAGCCACATGACCACCGGCAATCCTGGCCAGTTGAAGGCAACGGGACATATAAAGCTCCCTTTCCTCTGAAAGGGGAACCTGATAATTAGTTTCTTTTTGTATTTCTGCCATCATTTATTTTCTTTTTCCCCCTTTGGGGGTTAGGGGGCTTTTTTTATATCTTTGCACCATGCAAACAACCTTACAACATATCCAATCAGAACTTCAGGGACTTTATCCTGAAACAGAAATCAGGAGTTTCAGTTATCTGATTATTGAAAGAGTGACCGGATTTTCACGCAGTGAAATTTTCGTTAACAAAAATACACTATTTTCTGTTGAACAACAGCATGTAATTGAAAGTTTTATAGAAAAACTGAAGAAATATATTCCAATTCAGTATATTTTGGGTGAAACGGAGTTTTATGGACTCCCTTTTTATGTGGATGAGTCGGTTTTAATCCCCCGTCCCGAAACAGAAGAACTGGTAGATTGGATCAGGATGGAGAACAACAGAGAAGGCGGATTGCACATATTAGATATTGGTACAGGAAGTGGTTGCATAGCCATTGCTTTGAAACACGAATTTCCGAATTCGGTTATTGATGCTTTCGATATTTCGGAAAATGCCCTGAATACTGCAAGGCGAAATGCTGTCCGGAATAAACTTGAAGTTAATTTTGAACTTATCGACATTCTGAATGCACCTGATTTTACAACAAAATGGGATATAATTGTCAGTAATCCTCCCTATATTACCGAACATGAAAAGGACGAAATGTTGCCAAATGTATTGGATAATGAGCCTCATTTAGCATTGTTTGTTCCCGATAATGACCCTTTACTGTTTTACCGGAATATTGCTATATTTGGCAGGCAAAATTTACAACATAACGGTAAACTCTATTTTGAAATCAACCGTGAATCAGGAAAAGAATGTATGGATTTACTTACCGGAATGGGCTTTAATGATATAAAATTGGAAAAAGATATATCGGGAAATGACAGAATGATAAGAGCCTTTTTATAAAAAGAACCGAATAATTCTATTTTTTGGAATTATCTGTCATATTTCAAAACAATTTTGTATTTTTGCATGTTAATCATAAACAAAATGAGAATTGTAACACATAAAGCAATTGTTCAATATTATAAGGACCATATTGATGCAACGTCTGCACTTGAAGCCTGGCATAAAAAAACATTAGATGCTAATTGGACATGTTTTGCAGATCTGAAAAAATCATTTAATACTGTTGACTCAGTTGGAAATAAAAGATTTGTTTTCAACATAAAAGGCAACGACTATAGGTTGGTTGCAATTGTATTATTTAATATTAAAATAGTTTATATTCGCTTTATTGGTACTCACAAAGAATATGACAAAACAGATTGCTCTAATATTTAAAGATATGACAAAAATAAATAATGAACTCGAATACGAAGTTACTTTTGAAAGAATCGAAGAACTTCTTAAAGTAGTTGACAATGACACTCCCATTACAGATAAAAATCTTATTGAGTTAAATATACTCTCAAATTTAGCAGCCGACTACGAAGAAGAACATTACCCGATAGCAACTCCAACTTTGGCAGAAACTATCAAACTTCGGATGTATGAAATGAAACTAACTCAGCATAAACTAGCAGAGCTTCTGGGAATAAGTCCATCCCGTGTAAGTGAATATCTATCCGGTAAAAGCGAACCCACTTTAAACGTAGCCCGTGAAATTAGCAAGAAATTAGATATCGATGCCAACATCGTATTAGGTGTTTAAACCATTCAATGTATCCCAATCCTGTTTCTGAAATCTTAAGTCTTGGTTCTTGGTTCTTGGTTCTTTGATCGGGAATTTACTATCATTATTGCCAGCAGGTTTTATGGTGCTTACCTGATAACTGTCCGTAAAGGCCGCACTTCACTCGATACCTTTTCGTTCACCACCATATCAATGATAACCAGCACTGTAGTATTGGGATTCATTTGCCTGTTCACCTCCACTCCTCTTTGGGGATTCAGCATTACTACCTGGATGGCATAAGGTACACTGGGACTTGTTCCCCAGCTGTTAGGCTGGCTTGCCATCAATCAGGCATTGGGACATATCCGTCCAACCATAGCATCTGTCAGCCTGCTAAGCCAGACCGCATTTACAGCTCTGTTTTCAGTACTCGTTTTGGGAGAAATACTTACCTTCCACGAAATTGGTGGTGCCTTGGTGGTATTGATGGGAATTTATCTGGTAAATATGCGAAAATAAGTTGATTCCTATTTTACAAAGTAATCAGAGTAATTTGGTTCAGATAGAATGTGTATCTCTGATTCAGCTGTTTGTGGTGTAGATAAAACTTTTAGGGATTTTAATACCTTTAGTTCTATCCCTGTTCTTTTTATTTCCAACACAAAAGGATTATTAGAAAGCAAATCTTGTTTGGATATAGGATGAGGTTCAATTCTGGTATCAATTTTTGATGCTAACATCATTAATTTTACTTGTGTATTAAACCTTTCAGAATCAGATAAATTATCAAATACCAAAGCAATATCAATATCACTTTCTAAACGTTGTTTGTTTTGGGCATACGAACCGAATAAGAAAGCTGAAATTAATCCTGGCTCTTGTTCCAACACTGAATTAATATAATTTTTTATAATCCTATTAATGTTTTTATCCATAATCTTTGATCTTCAAGTTGTTCGATCCAAACTGTTGTAAATTACGGTGTACATATTTTTTGAAAACTCATTTTATAATCATCATATTTTGCATTGATATTGAATGCAGTAACAGTAACAAAAAAGAATTGTTGTTCCTCATTTAAATCCAACTTGCATTTTTCGGCTAATCTCAAAAGATTATGAATATATGGAGGGTAATCATTATTCAACTTAACATATAAAGACTTAAGTAGTTTTTCAATCATTAAATGTCCAATAAACAGACTCCAATTATAACGTCTATTTTCAAATAAAGTTATCATAGTTTCAAAATCCTCGTCTGAACTATCTACCCAGTATTTTATCATTTTGTCGGTGTCAAAATCCACACTTTCCATATTTATAGATTATACCAAATATTTTGGAGCCAAAATTACAAAATAATTTAGTAAAACAATCCTCATTCGAAAAACAAATAAGTACTTGAAAAAATATAGTGATGTATTAATTAAAGACTAGAAAGCGAAAATAACATTAAATTATTCAAATACTACAATCCCATTCCGCTCACATTCAACCCGGAAAAAGGAAATAATGAATTCTAAACAAACAACAAAACAATACATAATAAAACCCTATATAGAGTTTTATTATGTATTGTTTATATATTGTTTATGTATTGTTTATGTATTTAATTCGAATTGAATGTTAGCGTAATGTGATTGTAATTTCCCGGCAAACTGATGCCAAATAAACATCGCTTTATAAAATAAATCAGGTTTTTAGATTCAAAAATACTTCCATAAGTTAAGTCTGGTTTTACATTTTATTCAAAAAAATACATTGTCTGGAAAATTTGCAGAAAATCATATTATTTAATAATAAATATTGCATTTAATCGTTAATATATTTCATAAATAGTTATATTTGTGCAGTCTTAAAAACTGATACTATGCCCCGAAAAATAAAATTCCACACATTTCATTTTTTATTCCGTTTGTTTGCTTATCTGGCAGACAAATCGGGAGGCTGGAGGTTATTTGTCAATACAAAACTTTTGCTGGGTTCGTTAATTCTTGGATTGGGATTGAATGGATGTGGAAAGAAAACAGAAAGTAAACAAGTTGAACCTATAAAAACTGAGACACTTGAGACTTGTTATAAGACATTTATCAGAGTTGACGCATATCCTGAATTTAAGGGTGGTGAAAAAGAATTGTTGAAATCTATCGATAAAAATTTAAAATATCCTGAATCTGCAATAGCAACCAATATCCGGGGGAAAGTAATTATCAGGTTTCTGGTAACTAAAACCGGAACGGTTGATAGTGTAGAGGTATTAAAATCATTAAACCCGGCATGTGACAAAGAAGCTGTAAGAGTGATAAAAAATTTGCCAAAATTTACTCCCGGAAGACAAAATGGGAAAATCATCCCTGTTTGGTTCACTATTCCAATAACTTTTAAACCAAAAAATTAATGTCAGGAAAAATCAAATTCCATTCATTTCATGTTTTGTTCCGGTTATTTGCTTATCTGGCAGACAAATCCGGTGGTTGGCGGGGATTTGTCAGTCCGAAATTGTTGCTGGGATCGTTGATTTTGTTTATGAGTAATGAACAGGTTCATGCTCAAAATCAAAAACCGGCTACAACAGGAAAGAAGGTTCCAATAAAACCCAATTCAATAAACGTAAATTTGAAAGATTCAATTCAGTCAGCAGAAAGGGATGATTTAACTTTTTGTTATGTAGTATTAGAATCAGAAACAATGCCTGTTTACCCGGGAGGTGGACTAGAAAAATTAGTTGAATATCTGTCTGAAAATTTAATTTATCCAAAAGAAGCAATTTCAAAAAAGATTCAAGGCAACGTAATTTGCAGGTTCAAGGTAAATAATGATGGTTCCATAACTAATATAGAAGTGGTAAGAAGCATTGATCCATTATTGGATACCGAAGCTATAAGAGTAATTAAAACCTTACCAAAATTCAAACCCGGAACGCAAAACAATAAACCGGTTAGTGTATATATTACTCTACCTATAAAATTCATAATACAAAAAGACAACAATGTTCAGAAGAATTAAGTTCCATACATTTCATGTTTTGTTTCGGTTATTTGCTTATCTGGCAGACAAATCAGGAGGTTGGAGGATGTTTGTACGACCGAAACTATTAATAGGGTCGATCATTGTGGGATTGGGATTGACAGTACCAGGACATATACAGGCACAGAACCAAAACATAAATCAACAACAGAAAAAAAAATCAGATTCACCGGATACTCCTATTAATAAAACAAAGGTATCTAAACCTGTAGTTGATATTACTTGCTACATAACAATTCCGGTAACTCAAGAATATGAAGAGAAAGTATTTGAATTCACAGACCAAAAGCCACTATTTCCGGGTGGTGAAACGGAACTTACAGACTATATTTCCAAAAACTTAAAGTACCCGAAAATTGCAAAAGAGAATGGAATTCAAGGTAAGGTAATATGTCGGTTTGTAATTACTAAAACCGGTTTAATTGAGAAAGTAGAAGTTGTGCGTTTACTCGATCCTTTGTGTGATAAAGAAGCTATCAGGTTAGTAAAATCATTACCAAAATTTATTCCGGGGAAGCAAAATGGGGTAAACGTGAATGTTTGGTATATACTTCCTATAATATTCAAACTAACCAAATAACCATGACCAGAAAAATTAAATTCCACACTTTTCATGTTTTATTCCGGTTATTTGCTTATCTGGCAGACAAATCGGGAGGTTGGAGGATGTTTGTACGACCGAAACTGATGCTGGGATCATTACTTGTGGGATTTGGATTGACTGGCTGTGGAACAAAAGCCGGTAACAAATTTGAAAACAAGACAGGCTTTAAATCATCAGATTCAATAAAAATAGTTGATGTGAATCAAAGTAACGGTCTTCATGACAAAATTAAAAACAACAACCTGTTCGGCGATACACATTCGTATTGTTATGTACCTGTAAATCCTGAAGAAAAGAAGTATCCAAAACAATCAAAATCAAAAGACAGGAAGGATTCAAGAAATATTAGAAGTTCTTCGATTCGTTTTCAAGAACCTATGGTTACTTGTTATGATACAGAAATAACAATTGCACCAACTGATTCAAACAGGATTTATGAAATAGCAGAACAAATGCCTCAATTTCCGGGAGGAGATGATTCGTTATTATTGTACCTTGGAAAAAACTTAAAATATCCAACTAATGAGAGTTTGCAAAATATACAAGGCAAAGTTGTTTGTAGATTTTTAATTAACAAAAATGGATCTGTATCAAACATTGAAGTCTTGCGAAGTTTAGACCCTATTTTAGATACTCTTGCCATAAATTTAATTAAATCAATGCCTGATTTTATTCCAGGCAGACAAAAAGGTAAAATTGTTCGAACTTATTACACTTTACCAATTCATTTTAAAACTCAAGAATAAATTCCATGCTCAACCTCCAACATATCGCTTTTGAAACTACCGACCGCTGCAACCTTGATTGTGTATATTGTTACAATATATGGAAAACGGATGCGGTAGAGCGGGTTCCGTTTAATTCCTATTCCAAAGCTATCGCCACTTTGAAACTGGCTTTCAGCATGGCAGATATTCAATACGTAGCATTTACGGGCGGTGAGCCGTTTCTGTCGGAGCGTTTTGCCGAGGTCATCCTGTTTTGCCGGATGGAAGGCAAGCAAGTCACATTAATCAGCAACGGAACAAAAGGAAAAGGGAAGGATTACAAACAACTGATTAAACTCGGAGTAGGGTTGTTTGAGTTTCCTATCCATTCGGAAAAGGCTGAGATTCATGATACTATGGTGCAACTCAAAGGCAGTTGGCAAAAGTCGGTCACTTCCACGTGCGAAGTGTTGAAATACGGTGGAAGTGTGGTTCCGGTAGTGGTCATCACGAAACATAACGTAAACCAATTGGGTGAAACGCTCCGGTTCATTTCTTCGCTGGGTTGCAAACGAATAATGCTGAACCGTTACAATATCGGAGGAAAGGGATGCAACAACCCAATGGAAGTTTCGGCAACAGCTGAAGAATTACACAATGCGTTTTCGGAGGCCAACACTATCGCTTCGGAACTGGATTTAAGTCTAACAGCGAATGTATGTTCCCCGATTTGCCTGCTCAATCCGGACGATTATCCACTTATCGGCTTCGGCCATTGTTCGTTTAATGTGTTGCAACGTCCCATAACACTTGACATAAACGGGAATATCCGCCTGTGCAATCATTCGCCGGTAGTGGTCGGAAACATATACGAAAAAGACCTTGAAGAAATCCTGTATTCTGATTATGTCAGTGAATGGGAGACTTCTGTACCTGAAATCTGCAAGCCCTGCTCCCACTGGCCGGTTTGTAAAGGAGGTTGCCGTGCTGCTTCCGAACAATGCTTCCGGACACTGAGTGTGGAAGACCCGATTATTCGTTATATATAAACATTTTATCACGAAAAATTATGAGAAGAACAATGTTATTAATGTTGATAAGTTTATTATCAGTTTCGTCCTTGATTCTGGCACAAAATAAAAAGATAAAAGATAATCCGGTTGATAGCAGTAATGTGATAATAGATCCGGGTGCTGCAGGTGGTGGTTTTTTAGAACAAATGCCACAATTCCCTGGAGGAGAAAAAGAGTTATTTAAATTCATCAATAAAAACCTTAAATATCCGGTAACAGAACCAGATGTAATAGGAAAAGTAATTTGTAGGTTTATTGTCAATAAAGATGGTTCTGTTTCAAATATAGAAGTAATCCGAAGTCTTGAACCTGAATGTGATAAAGAAGCTATTAGGGTAATAAAACTACTCCCTAAATTCATTCCAGGTAAAATGAACGGAAGTAATGTAAGAGTCTGGTACACCATCCCGATAACTTTTAAACTCGAATAATTATCATGTCCCGAAAAATTAAGTTCAATTCATTATATCTCTATTTATTCCTTCTACTTTCGGCTATTGGATTCACTGCTTGCCGCCATAAACATAAGGCAAGCGATAGACCTATTGTAAACGAAATGCCGTTACCCAATTCGGATAACGATTATTATTCTCCGGTTACACCAGAAAAGGAAGTTATTAGTAAGAATGAACATATATTTACAGTCATAGAACAAATGCCACAATTTCCGGGTGGAGAAGAAGAGTTAATGAATTACATATCAACAAACCTGGTATATCCGGGCAGTGCGTTAAGAGATGGCATCCAGGGTAAAGTAATTTGTCGTTTTATAGTAACAAAAACCGGAAGAGTTGAAAGCCCTGAGGTTGTCAGATCGCTTGACCCGGCCTGTGACAAAGAAGCCATAAGGGTAGTAAAATCATTGCCACGTTTTATTCCCGGCAGACAGGATGGAGTAAATGTAAGTGTCTGGTATACTGTTCCGATAACTTTTAAACTTAAATAATAAAAGAATTACTTCCGATATTCTACATAGTTGAACCCTTTAATTAGAAAAAATATGAAAAGAACAATATTTTTGGTGCTGATAGGTTTGGTGGTATTTGGTTGTACTTTTAAAACAAAAAATCCGCAGACAGCAAAATCTAAAACGACAATCAAAAAAAATGATTCCTCTCAAATCCCCAACACTTCTTATGAATCGGAGTTTGAAGAACATGATGTGAATCCTGGTCCGATAGATACAGCAAATTATATTTTTAAATCTTCTGATGTAGAGCAAGTGCCTGAATTTCCTGGTGGTGAAAAGAAGTTACTTGAATTCATATCAAAGCAGTTAAAATATCCGGTCACTGCTCAGGACATTGACCTCCAAGGTCAGGTAATATGCCGTATACTTGTATCGAAAACAGGAAAAGTTGAAAAATGTGAGGTTTTACGTTCACTTGAACGGACATGTGACATTGAAGCCTTACGGGTGTTAAAATCTCTACCGGGATTTATTCGGGGAAAACTAAAAGGGAAAAACGTGAATGTCTGGTACACTATTCCTGTCGTTTTCAGACTTAAATAAAAAACAGAATTAATCAATACCGTGTGAAGTTTTAATAACTAATTGTACAAATCCAATTTAAACAATTCGAAGTATGAAAAAAATCATTTTTCTTGTATCACTTACTGTAGTTCTTTTTTCGTGTGCGCATAAACAAAAGGAAAGGAATGTTGATGTTACGACTTTAAGTTCTGTAAAAAAGGCTGAAATAAAAAATGACAAGGCAGTTTCAATGTCCGAAGTAAAAGGTTCAAATCAGGAAATAGTTGATATTGCAGATGTAAAATCGAATGTAGTTGCTCAAGAGAATGGGGAATCGCCCATTGAACACAGGATTCAACCCGACAAGGTAAAACCTGAAGTAATTAAAAAAAGAATTATTAAAGACGGGCGATTGGGCTTGCAGGTAGTCAATTTACAGGATGCCAAACAGAAGATCGATTCACTGGTTAAATGGGCCGGTGGTTATTATGCCAACGAGAACCTGAAGAACTCCGATAACCAATCGGGTTATGAACTTGTAATCCGTATTCCGTCGGTGAACTTCGAACGATTTATTGGTTCAGACGAAAGAGGGAGCGGAAAAGTACTTTATAAAGAGATTCAGGCACGCGACGTAACTGAAGAATTTGTTGATTTACAAAGCCGCCTCAACAGCAAACGGAATTCACTGGCACGGTATAATGAAATCATGAAGAAAGCCAATTCGGTAAAAGATATTATCGAGATCGAGGAATCTATCCGTGTATTGCAGGAAGAAATTGAAAGCACCGAAGGACGGATACGCTATATGACAGATTGTGTGGATTACAGTACACTGAATATGACCATTTCCACAGAAAAAGATTTCACTTTCAAACCTGAGAAACGTGATAGCTTCTGGGAAAAGTTAAAAGAATCGATTGCTGATGGTTGGTACGGTCTGGTGGACTTCATTCTTGACTTTTTCAGTTTATGGCCATATCTGATTATTATACTCCCTGTCTGGTTTATCATACGAAGGTGGATTAAGAAATACAGGTTGAAAAGAAAACAGAATAAACAAGTATAAAACAAACAGGGACAGGTAGCAACCTGTCCCTGTTTAAGTTTAATTTCCTGAATGGTCATTTTAGATCCGGTATTAAGTCCCAAAGATCAGTAATCTAACATCAAATAAGATCACTTTGAAAGCTAAAAAAAACAATATGTTATCCACAGATTAATTACTCAATCCTATTAATCACATAGCAGATTTACACAGATAATTATTAATGATAGAAAATTAAGAAAGAAATTACAAGAGATTGTCCACAGATTACACTAATTTACACAGATTATTATTAAAGAATGAAAAAGTAATTCGTTATTCATTGAATAATAACTCATTAATACAAGTTATATAATAGACTTTGAATATTCAGCCTACTTATTAAGATATACAGATTTTCACAAAATCTTTCTGTGTAAATCTGTGTAATCAGTGGACAATTATCTTATTTCAGATTTCCCAGATTAAAATAACTTGCCGGAATCGGAGTATTGAGTTTAATTTCCTGGATGGTCATTTTAGTACCGGGTCCTTCTTTAAGCATATCTTTATACACAAACGACATTGGGTACCAACGACCTTCTACTCTTTGGATATTCTTAAATGTGATCCGTTTCAACAGTTTTCCGCTTTTAGCAAATAATTCTTCTTTCAGCGGCACGTAGCGTTCGGTATCTACCCACGTTTTACGGGAGTAATAATTCACATCAGGTATGATCGCGGTGAGTAATACCACCCAGCATTTGCGTCCATCAAGTGCTTCGGTACCTGTCACAACAGCTTTGTATTGTTCCAACAAAGGCTTATCGTTCATCATGTCTTCGTACGACATATCGCTGCCCATCACCGACTGGCGCAACATGTGCCCTGAAATCTGGATAGTGCGATCGGTGGCCGGGGAATAAATCCATAACTGGTTTTCGAGTTTCAGCATCTTGGTACCTTTTTCACG
>Ga0302268_1000237_pt1 | contig 35368 bp, 36 predicted proteins | sample III_Bog_E2_1_FD_194554 | JGI IMG/M metagenome (GOLD analysis project Ga0302268, IMG submission 194554) | Peat permafrost microbial communities from Stordalen Mire near Abisko, Sweden - III_Bog_E2_1 | ecosystem: Environmental > Terrestrial > Soil > Wetlands > Peat | place: Sweden: Abisko... | reverse complement strand
TAACTACCATCATCCAACCGCCAAATATTTCTGATTTTAATGCTGCAACTGGTGCTTGCAGTTCAGCAACCGTTATAGCCCAGGTGGGGTCGGTAAAAAATACCGATAAGATTAAGGTTGAAAACATAGCCAACAACATCTTTCGGTGATGATTGGATTGTGCGTTAATTGTTCGATAGTTCATAAACAAACACTCCTTGTATAATTTAATAATTTTGTGGCAGTTAATTATTCCTTGATTACAATATTTTTTACGGACTAATAGATGGAGCCAACAACCTAACCACTGGAGTAGATGATGCTTGTTGCGGTACTTCATCATTCACGGTTAGCGGCAAAGTTAAATAATGTGAAAATAGTGGCAGATGAAAAGATCTGTTTTCTGTTATAACTTCATTTGTATGATCATGAACATGTTGAACTTCCAGTGGGCGCACCTCTGATCTCACAGTTTTATAGTAATTTCTTGTTTGCCAATATATAGTTGCCAGCTCTTGATCTAGGGCACGAAAGATCTGCTGCATTGCAACGACTGCTGTTTTATGATCTTGTTTAGCTTGGTACTTTATGCCTTCTAATTCGTCAATTAAAGCAGTTGCCATTTGCTGGCCATTAATTATTGCAGCCTCATTGGTTTGTCTTGCTTCTTGTGTTACAGATCTCCACCATGCCTCCAACTCCCCCATTACATTATCAATGATCAGGGGATCATGTTGTCTTATATACCCAAACAATCGAACATGCTGTCTATTGGTAGTTTGTAGCGTGCTTAATATGGCACAAGAATGCTTTTGTTTGGTTAATCGTATGATCTCCTGTAAATCACTGTTAACTTTATTCTTGAGCCGGAGTAAATTTAAGCCTGCTTGTTCTTGTTGTCCCGCAGCCAATTGTTGCTTTTCACTTAAAGTATGATCAGCGTTATTGGACATTTCTAAACACGTGATTAATCGCTCATCAATTTGATTTTGTAGTTGTTGTAAGATGGTTATGAATGTTTCAAATTCTAATTGAGTCACTGGTTTTATAGTCACTAAGTTTTCTAGACATATCTCTTGCATTTTTTTTAGCCTGGCTATTAAATTTTTACCTGCCAAATTGGATCGCTTTTTTATGCTGTCCAATTCTTCATCACGACTAACTTGTAATTTTTTTAGATCTGCGGCTGCGGTTTCGCAAGTTAATTGAGTTCTGCTTTTGATTGCTGCTAATTCTTCGTTACATTGAATTTGTAGTTGAGTAATTTCTGTTACGTTTGCTTGCCAATCTTGGTCTAGTTGTTTAAGTGGGTTGGTTGGTAGAATTTGATTTTCGTGTGGCATAAATGTTATTCCTTTAACCTGTTATAAAAAATTATCTTAATTAGTCTTACAATCTCTCATTGCTAAAAGCCCTAACTTCTGTTTGTTGTATCGAATGTAAGAGGTTCCATATTAGTTTTCAGTTTTAATAACTAACTTTGTTGAGCAAAAATATTGCAATTCAAAGAACAGTCTTAGTGTAATCAATTTTTTCGGCATGTGCAACTTTAAAGTTACACGCGCGTTTAAAATGATTTACAGTTATCTGATACTTAGTAAATCATGAATAAAAAACTAGCATCATTTATAGAACCATGCTAAATAAACATGAAACTTTAAACTTTTACTGTTGTGGGAATTTAATTTTGACTAAATCACCAATAGATCTACAAACAAGAATTCGTGATGGATTTTCCAAACGACTAATTTACATATTAAAAAAACGAGGATATACCTCAACAAAAGCACATAGTGGCGTTAGCGCAAAAGCAGTTTCCGAAGCTTTGGGATGTTCTTTTACTATGGCTAGAAAATATCTTGCCGGCCAGTCTTTACCAGAAAATAAAACTATGGAGGTGTTATCTCATTGGCTTAATGTAGATGTTTGGTGGCTGCTTTATGGAGATAAAGATTCGCCAGCCATTACTGGCGTTGATAAAGGTCTTTTAGCTGATATATTAAAAACATCCAAACATGTTTTAATCCAACATCAACAAAATTGGGATTATATAGTAGATAGTATTCTAAAAATTTATGACAATATTTCTGAACTAGAAGGTACCAAAGAAAACAAAAAAAATTCTATACAACTTATGCTAGATTTTCTAACTAAAAGTCTACCTCTTTCAAATTAATTTTCAGTATATGTTATTGTTTTTAGATTAGACATTCTCTCTGGAAACAAAACACCATCAAGATGATCTAGTTCGTGTTGAATAATTCTCGCTTCGAATCCATCTGCTGTTCTTTCTAGCAATTCACCATTTATAGTTTGAGCTTTAAATTTTATACTGGTTGATCTGGAAACCATGCCTCTAATGTTAGGTATACTTAAACAACCCTCATAGAAGTCATTTATCTCTTTAGAAAAAAAATAAATTTCAGGGTTAATTAAAACAGTTTTTTCGATTGGTTTAACATCAGGATAACGTGAGTTTTTACTAAATCCATACGCGAAAATTCGCCACCCCTCCCCTATTTGCGGTGCAGCAATTCCGACTCCATGATAATGTTCTAAATTAAAAAACAAATGTTCGATCAATTCATTTAATTCTTTCGTCCCAAAATTAGTAACCACCTTAGATGGTGATTTTAAAATTGAATTGCCCGCCTTGATTATTGTTGCTGCTTGCATATTTGTTCTATACCTTCTAACGACAGCTGTGATTTCAAACATCGTAATTTGTTGTCTTTATAATAAGTAATATATAAAATTACTATTCCTATCATACTAGATAAAGAGAGATATATCCCTGGTGAAAGCTTGTTCCCAGAAAACTCAATCAAAGCAATAGATATGATAGGAACTGTGCTGCCAAAAACTGCCATGCTAGTATTAAACACAAAAGAAACACCAGTATATCTTCTGTGTACTGGAAAAACCTTTAATAATACTCCAAACATTGGCGCAGCTATAAATGACACCACAACACCAAAACAAAACTGCCCTAAAATAATAAACACTGGTTGACCACAAGATAATAATGCAAAAACAGGACATCCAATTATTAAACAAGCAATTAACCCTGTTAATAATATTTTTTCATGCCCAACATGATCAGACAATTTACCAACAACAGGTACTAAACCTGAGATAAAACATAAAGATATACTCGATAAAAGTAAACTTTTTTTCAAGCACACACCTATAGTATCTGTTAAATAATTAGGCAAATAAATAGTATACATATATATCGGAACAGCTAATGACATCACCAACAAAATCATTAGTAGTGCATCCTTCCATTGCTTGCTAAAAGTATCATAGACGGGACGTTCACTTAGCTTGTTACTGTTTTTTGCTATCTTAAACTCCAAGGACTCTTCACCGTTTATACGTAAAAGTAAAGATAGAGTTCCCAATATAATTGACAATAAAAACGGTATCCTCCACCCAAAATCATGCATCGATTGTTCAGGCAAGCAAGAAGAAACAATAAAACAAACCAGCGAGCCCAATAAAACACCAAAGTATGAACTAGCAAGCACTAATGAACCAATAAATCCATTCTTGTTGGTTCCAAGATTTTCTGACAAATATACTGCTACTCCACTTTGCTCACCACTAACTGCAAACCCTTGAATCAACCTACAAATAATTAACAATACTGGTGCTAACAATTTTATTGAACTATAAGTTGGCAAAAGGCCGATACATGCTGTTGCTATTGTAATAATTAAGATCGATTGTACTAAAGCAATTTTCCTGCCGCATTTATCTCCAACATAACCAAAAATCATTGCTCCAATCGGTCTTGTAAGATATCCACTAGCAAATACGCTAAACATTAACAACTTGGAGATAAACTGATTGTTGTGTGGAAAAAAATTTATAGCAATATATTTGGACAAATATGCATATATAATGAAATCAAAAAACTCCATTATATTTCCCATTAAAGCCCCAATAATAAACCACCTTTTGGTTTTAAAGTTCCCCATACAAATTTAACTCCTGTTGTTGGGGAAATTGTTTTTTTTAGGTATAGTTGGCGGTTGATATCCAGCAGAATATTGTTCGTAAATAGATTTTATTTCTGAATAACAATAATCTCCCATATCAACAAATGTGTTTTTATATCTTTCTATAACTTTTTTTATTTCAGGATCATTTTCCTTAGTTGCAAAAGAATATAACAAGTAAAAATTTTCTATTTCTTTTACAAATACAAATCCAAAATGCAAATTGTTTTTAACTTCTTTCTCTATTTTAAGAACAGATCTCATTGTGGGAGAATAACAATCATCCCACCAATAAAATGATTTGTTTTCGTAAGTGTTTGGATGTATTGATGAATCATATAGCCAAAGATCACTATTACACACGTTGATTCCCGTGTGCGGAGTGGAAGACAAAAAAACCATTTCGCCAGATGGATTAACAATGTTAATGGATAAATGATCAATTGCATTTAATCCTAATACTGCTGAATAGGCTTTTTTAATACATTTATACTCATAAAGAGATATTGATAAAATATCTTTATGTAACTTAGGTAATCGATGATTGTGCTGTTTAAAAGAACCAGCAGTTGCGTTATCTTGCATAATATCCATATATATCTTGTTCCTAAAACCTAAACACCTATTATTTAGTCGCTAGTGTAATATTTATTAAATGTTACATAAAAAATATAACTAAAAATGTCACCACAAGCAAATCATGACATTAACGCCAGGTCTAAAATCTATATAGTATAGGTTGGCAAAACATGTTTACACTAACAAATTTTGCGACCTAACTAGCTCGATTAATTTATAATTATCCATTACTCCTGTCTTAAGTTTTATAGAATCAATATGTTTTCTAGCTGTAACAGGAGAGATCTTTAAAATTTTTCCAATCTGTTTATAGGGCATGTTTTGAGACAGGTGGTATAAACATAATAATTCTTTATGAGAAATATATACATTTTCCAAAGCACCACTTAAAAAATAACGTTTAATGTTAGCCTGTGCATAAAGATTTAACGATTGATTTGAATTTTCACCCAATACTTTGGCAGAAGAAAATACTCCTTTAAACTCTCCATAGGCTTCATTATTTATTATATCTGCTCCTTTTAAGCTGTTTTGAAAACAATTTATAAAACCCAAAAAAACATTTTGATCATTTAAAAATAAAGAACACAATTCTTCGTTGTTGTTGGCTCCAACAAATGCCCAGGTTTGTATTGCTTTTTCTGTTCTTCTTATAACAGTTAATCCATTGCGCAAATTAATATCATGTAATGCTATCCCAACCTGATCGGTAGGATTGTTTGGCCAAATAAAAAAATGATTATTATTTAACTTTGCCTGATGCATTGAGGTATAAAAACAATCACTAAATTTTCCCAAATTTAAGAAAACATCAGCCATGTTCTGCTGGTTAGATAAAAATCTTGCTTTATTTTGGTTTGCCAACAATTCAATGTAAACAAATTTTTTAATGGGATACTTAATAATCAGAGGTTTCAGAGTCTCTTGTACAAAAGATGTATTTTCATTATGAAACGCTACTGCTTGGTTGTTGTTATTGCTCACAAGATAACATCTCCATCTGTTTAGGATCAAATGGTGGAGTGCAAGATATAAACATAGTACAACCCATTCCTTGTAATGTATGCATTTTTCCTGGGGATACAATGTACATATCTCTCTCATTTAATTCATGCATTTTATCGTCTTCTTTTATAACAAGCTTACCAGAAACAACAAAAAACAATTCAGTAAATGTTTTATTAATTTTTGGACCAAAAACACCATCAAGTTCCGCTATAGCACCATCCATAGGCAAGTTGTGTGGTTTATGACACATTTCATAGACAGTTAAATTATTATTAATTTCCTTTTTGTTTGCATTAGCCCATAAAAATCGCATTAAACACTCCAAATAATTCAACAACAAAAATATTACATATAAAACTCTTCTCTCAAAAAACTACAAAACAAGAATATTAAATTTATCATAATAACAATCAATTAACTAATACAGCATTTAATCGGTAACTTTGTTTGTTGCTTCACCTTTGCTGAAAATTTGCTTGCATTTTTGTAGTAAAATTATAATATTAAATGATAATATAAAAAAACCAGCAAACAAGTACCCTTCTCACTAAAATTTTAATTTCACACTAACGAGATCTGTCGAGAATTTGTATAAACATTATAAAAAGATCACTGTTTATAAAGTTTTCATCTAAAAATTTTATATTGCGATACTCCATATGCGTTTTAAACATGGGAAATTTAAATATTGCCTTATCAAAACACTTTATCTTTTCTTGATCAGTTAAACCATTAAACCAAAACATATTTTCTTCCTTAGATAAACGCTGCGTTTCTAAAGTTTCTTTAATCTCCATGATGCCAGAAAATGGTTCTGATTTAACTTTTGGATCACACCAATTCTCTTTAATTGCTTTATTTAAAAAAGCAATTGGATTTTTAATGGCCACTGTTGAGTTTTTTATTAAATTTAATTTCTCTTTAATATAATTTTCTCCGTGTTGCACAATCCACGACTTCATCTTCGTGTTAGAAACCCCATACATCTTCATGGTTTCAGTAAAACTGTTATTAGCTGTTTCTTGAAAAATTTTTTCTTCCACACACGATTTTTTATTGCTAACACATAATTTTATTAATGAGACTACTCGGCCAAACCTCTTTGTTTCGCATATAACATCTACATTTGAAACCTTATTCACTTCTTGTACGGCTGGCTGTAACACTCTTCGATTAAAATCTCTAAAAATTTTATATTGTGATGTTTTTACTCCCATTAGTTTTCTAAAGGCTTCGATATCAATCCACCCTGTAGTTCCACAATTAAGATAGCTCAAACAATTTTCATATAAACTAATTGAATATGCAGATCTAAATTTACTTTGAACACAGAGGCTAATTTTGCTATAAAAAGATGGTTGATAAAAAAGATCTCTAAGAATTTCACTGTATTCGTATTTAATTAACGTTCCATTAATCTGAACCGAAGAAAGCAAGGTACAAGCCCTCCAGTTTTCTTTAGAATCAAACAACTTATCGTCTTTTGGTTTAACGTTTGGATTTTCTTTTTTTGCAACATCCCATTCAATTATAGTTAACATAAGCTGTTTGATAGCCTGTTTTAATTTCTGATAGTCATTGGTTTTTAACGATAAAAGATTTAACAATTGAGTAATAGTTATTGCATGAATATTTTGGGTGACCAAATTTGGATAAGCATTATAAAGAAGAACATTTGCAATTTTTCTTTCCAACAGAGACATTTCACTATACGAACGTATAGCTGCATTATGCTTTTTGATATATTTATCATCTTGTTTTTCTTTTATACTTACAGCATTCATAATACAGAAACTATTTTAAAAATTATTTTTAATGATATCTTCTATTTCGCTTATTAATTTTGTCAATTTTAATTTAGAAAATTTTGAATTAAAAGTCAAAATTGATTTACCCTGTTTGGACTGTGTGATTTTACAAACAGGCTGCCCCTCTTTTGAATATAATATTTTAGAGAATGATTCGGTTAAGGATAACTGTTGTGCTGTCATAACTTTTCCGTGATTGATCTTACCGTATAAAAGTGCTTGTATAATGTCTTCTATCGTTATTGGAGTTGTTTTATTCAACAATGTGTTTATTATTGATTGTATTTTTGTTTCGTTGCCTGTTAGACATTTGGTTAATTCTAGTCCATGTTTTACAGATAGATTTTTTGGTCCAGAGATAGCTGAGATTACTTCTGTTGGAATTTTTGTTAAAGATAAAATTTTGTTTAACCAACTTCTTGTTATGCCTAATTTTTCTGCCAATTCATTTTGATTTTTAAATACTCCACTTTCTATCCAATATTTGTAAGCTTTTGCTGCCTCATAAGGAGACAAATCTTCTCTTCCAGCATTTTCAGCATCCATAAAAAGAAGCGCATCATTATCATCTAAATCAGCTTCTAAGATCTTGATGTTTATTCCCAGCGAGGAACATACATATAACCTTCTACTTCCATAAATAATTTCATGAGTAAAATTAGGATCGTTTTTTATAGGTCTAGCCATTACAGGAATTAATTGGCCTTGTGCCTTTATTTTATCCTTTAAATCTTCTGTGTTTTTGTCATCTAAAAATTCTTGTAATCTAATGTTTCCTTTCCAAACTCTACACTTTTTTACGTCTACTACTTTAGGAACGAACTTGATTTTTTTCTTGGAGGGTAGCTCAAATATCAAAGATTTTCCTGTTTTTTCACCAAGAAAAATATTTTTATTGCTAAATTCTATATTATGCTCAAAACTTTCTGGAAGTTTATCTAAAAATCTTCCAACTGCTGTTTTTGGTTTGATTTTGTCCATCTAAAACACCCCTTCTGCTACAAGATTTTTTGCGTAAGATGGCCACGTACTTAAGATCGTTTTTTCTAGTTCTTTATTGACTCTATCAAGAATTCCTATTGCTCGCAAATAAGTTTGCTTAACTTTCACATCTGTAACCTCATAAACAGTTTTAAGATCTTGGCTAGCCCTGGGAATTTCTGCTGTATTGCTAAAGATATTGCTCATAACAAGATCTCCTCCAAATACTTGCTTAATTACTTTTACGAAAGTTTTAGATTCCTCGCTACCATCAAATTTTGTTATAAGGAGTTTTAAAAATTTAAATTCTCTATCTCCCAAGTTATCTGCCACCTCTCTCAACATTGAGAAAAATTCAAGAGTAGAAGAAAAATCTGCAAATAGAGGAGGAATAGGTACCACTAAACCATCTGCAGCATAAATAACATTCATTGATATAATACCCAACGATGGCGGAGCGTCTATTACTACTACATCATACGCATGTTTTACTGTTTCCAATCCCTCTTTCAGTAAAGTATAAAAATCTCGTCCCATAGAGCCTGTTGTAACTCTAATTGGCACTAATATTTCAGCATCATATAAACCTAAATTAGCTGGAATTAAATCCAATCCTTCCCAATAAGTGTTTATGATTGAATTTGATAAAGAACTTACGTCTCCAATTAAAAAAGGAGCTATTGTTGCTAATTCTTTTTCTATGTTATCAGGAATTATACCAAAAAATTGAGTTGAAGTTGCTTGGCTATCTGTGTCTACAAACAGTACTTTATATCCCTCTAACGCTAAGTGTTGTGCGAAATGCAAGCTTGCAGTTGATTTGTATACTCCACCCTTAAAATTAATGAACGCAACTGTAGTAGGATCATCACCATCTTTTCTTCCGGGTCTTGTACCAAAATAATCTCTACATTCATTGATTTCTTTTAGAGTAAACATTCGTCGTTTTGATTTTTCATCAGTTTCAGCCTTGCTTATTTTACCAGCAATTTCAGCTTTTCTTATTGCTTCGGTTGAAACACCAACTAATTTTGCGGTTTCAGCTAAAGTAAAAACTCTATGCAGTCTTTTAATTTGATCTGGAGTAAAATTTGTTTCTCTAATAACATCAAATACTCTCTTTCCATTATTAATACATATATCTAAAATGTTTTTTAATTTTTTCATTGTTTCCAACTTTTTGGTAATGTTATTACTTTGTTGAATATACAATAGCACCACAGTTGGCCAATTTCAAGTTATAATCAGATTTTCGGCCAACTTTGCAACATGATCACACACAGTGTGTTTGTTGTTTACAATTTGTTTAATTTGTTTACATAAGAAAACGTCCTGATTTTTACTGGGTTTTTGTTGTTCTGCGTGACAGTTTGGGGGGTTGTTGTGACAGTTTGGGGAAACGTGAGTGACGGTTTAGGTAGATCTGCGTGACAGTTTAGGGAAACATCCGTTACCTAAATTGTCACACCTGTTGGAAATATAGCGTGAATGTAATAGTGAGTTATGTTTAAGATAAATGTTTGGCTGCTATTTTAAGAAACCTTTCTTTATTCCCAGCATATTTAATTAGGATATTAAGGCTAATTGTTTGGGTGATTCTTAATAACATTATAACTATCGTTTCAAAACCATTGTTTTCAGGTTGGAGAAATTGTTTCATCATACAACACCTGTGTAGTCAGTACACACAAGCTGTATAAAAATTTGTTAACGTGGATTTGAGCGTTGTTTTTTATATTTCACTGCAACATCAACAAAATTTGCTCAAGATGACAGCGGTGAATTTGATTCCAAATAAACAATCATGAAATGTATGGATGTCGATGATTGTTTGGTGAGGATTTGTTATTAGCTTCGTTATCTCGTTTTGGAGAATACGGTAAGCTGAAAATGGTGGAATGTATAGTCGCGACAGGTGGGTGGGGACACTCCAGCTTTTAAAGTTCCAATTTTGGTTGCTAATGGTGTTTATTATGCATGGTTAAGTAGATTAAGGTGTTTTTGGTTCGCTATTGCTGCGGTTTAACAAGCTTAAATGTAGACATAAAAAATTAAAGAGCTTTTAACATAACGTATGTGTAGTCACTACACATACGTTATGTTAAGCAATATAATATGCAAAAAGCCAGGATTTGAGTTAAAACAGATTCCCCCAATCTGTCACATAATGATTAACAAAAATTAGTTAATCAAGGTGAGCGTGATGGTTATTGTCCCGCGTGCTGAAAGTGTTTGGTTTTGGGCTGCTAATAGCGTTTTCAAGCTGGTTCGCTATTGCGGCTTAACAAGCTTAAATATAGATATAAAAAATTAAAGAGCTTTTAATTGAACGTGTGTGTAGTGACTACACATACGTTATGTTAAGCAATATAATTAAGTCAAAAGTTAGGATTTGAGTTAAAACAAGCCCCCAATCTGTCACATAATGCTTAACAAAAAGTATACTCACATTATTTTAAAAAAGCCTCAAATAAAGGGTGGCAACTTTCGTTCATAATCGTGATAGTCGACTTGATTTAATGCTTCAATTAACTATTAGTTATTCACAAAATCATTGGATAGAGTTGTGGGTAACTAATGTTTTTGCTGATTTTTTCAACATTTTTCTGCTTGTTCATTTTTTGCTCACCAGCAACTGGTTATTTATAGCCAATGAATCAAAAAATCGGTTAGTTATACAACCTTTGTGCGTAATAGATCGTTAGTAGGGCAGGGTGGCGTGGGGGGTTAATAGTCTAAAATTACACTGCTATACGAGCTAAACCCTTAATTTATAGAGCTTTTTGGTTGATTTCATTTATAGGTAAAATTTAATCGCTGTTTGGGATGATTGATCTGATAATTAATCTTACCAGAAATGCCGTCATAACATAATAGAGTGTTCAGTGGCGGTTCAAATGAATATACTTAATTTTACATGTACGTTAATAATAGGCTAATAAACCATACAAAATAAGTATAAAGTTTATTTATACTTTAATGGCTGTTAGGTTTGTGGTGTATATTGCTAGTTTTATAATGGGTATTAAATACTTCAGGATGTTGAGCTGCAATTTGTAATAGCGATCTAGCTGCACCTCGTGGTGATCTGCGGCCTTGCTCCCAGTCTTGTAAGGTTTTAATACTAACCCCTAAAAATGCCGCAAAACCCATTTGCGATAGGTGGAGTTGATCGCGTAAATGCTTGATATCATCAGGTGCATTGATAGTTATAATTTTACCTTTACCGCCCTTAATATCGCGGATCCCTTGTAATAATTCTTGTCCTATATCTCGTTTTTTAGTCATAATCTAACTCCTTCCGTAGTTCTTTTAGTACTTTTATTGGAATATTAGCCTGTTCATTTTTAGCATATACCGTTAGTAACCAAATTTGACCTTGGTTAGTTTTATAATAATAAATTACTCTGATCCCACCTCGTTTACCTTTGCCAGCCACTTTCCATCTAATTTTTCTTAAGCCGCCGCTTTGAGGAATAAGATCACCTTTTTCTGGATGTTGCATTAAGTACCATTGCAAAGCAGAGTATTCCAAGTCATCCAGGTACTCTTTAATTAACTTAGAAAACGTTGGTGCTTCAATAAATTCCATAGCTTAAGTATACGGCAATGCCGGACAAGATGTCAATATTTTGCGATTAATTTCTAATTGCTGATAATCGTGATTATCGGAAGTTACTTGTATATTCTATACTTTTATTACGTAATGATTTGATTTGTCATAACAATAATGTTAAAATTATATCTTTTTCAAAGTATAATAATTAGAATAACATATTTGTTTTTTTTTAATAATTATACGCAATAAACAATATTAAAGGTTGATAAGGGTATGCCAAAAATCACAATAGATGGTAAAGAAGTAGATATTTCAGAGGATCTCTTTAATGCACTAATCAACGAGGGTAGACGTAAAGAGTTGGAAGACTTTTCTTTAGATTATGCTAAGAAGAAGAAACAAAAAACAGGTTCAAGCACAGCAGATGATAACGAACCTCTTTCCCAGTCTCGGGACTTATTTTTTTCTCCAGCAGTGACCACCCCTGGAAGAAGTTCAATGGGTTCTATTAGTAGCCAACAATCTACTTTACAATCTATTGCTGCTCAGATTAGCAAAAGTATATTACTTAGATTTGAAATTGATGAAGACAATAAGATTAAAATAATAACAAATAGAGAACAGCGACCAAATACTGATATTGCTGGCTCTCAAGGAGATCATGTAACTGCATACATTACATTGTTGCAGGCAATTTGTAGCATGTTAGATGGTGAAGATGTACATGAAGCTCCTAAAATGCTATTTGATGTAACTAAATGTTTTTTGGGTAATGCTGATATTATGTTAAAAGGCAATCAAGGTCGACTAATTTCATTTGAAGAAAAGCTTACGGAAATTAAAACACTTTTTTTCCCTAGGGAAATAAGGAAAGATTTAACTAAATATTTAAGAATAATTAGAGAGATAAAACCTGAAAGCATACCAGATAATGCCAAATTTAAAGAAGCCATAGAGTTTTTATCAAAACAGGAAGGTGGTATTTTATTATTAAACATAAATCAATTAAGAGACTGTATAAAACGTAGCAATCAATCAATATTTGCTCAATTGGTTGTAGAAGTGGGAGAGAAATTTTTAGAAAAGTACAATACATTGTCAACTGCTGCTTTTCCGAAGTTGCGAATAGTTAAAGATCAATCTGGAAAACTTCTAGAAGGAAGTAATGAAGGAAATCGGGTAAAGGGTGCTATGAAGTATTTAAGATTAATCAATAAACTTATAGCTCTAAAGAATGTTCTTAATATTGCTAGTAAAAAAGAAGACAAGATTGAATTAATGGACGAATTTATAGAACAATGTGAAAATATAATTAAGACTTCAAAGCCTAATATCAAATATGATGAGGCTGTTAATACAGATTTTCAGAAATTTTTAAATTTATCTTTTAGTTCTACGCAGGAAGTAGCGTTAAAAAGAAATCCTGACGATTTGTTAAAGTACCTAGAAAGTACAGATCTAGTTAATATCAATGCTGAACAAATAGGTAGGTGGTTTAATGATTTATTTGATTTTAAACAAAAAAATATAGTTAAAGCTGAAGCAGGTGAACCAGATGGTTTAGTGACTAATGTTGGTGGTGAAAAAAAAATAGCATTAGAGAGTCCAGAAAAAACGCTATCTGAAGTAACGGCTAGACATATAAATTTTATGTTTATAGCATTTAAACATTTATATGATTTACCTAATGAATCTAAGAGAGGGATAATAGATAAGTTTATAGAAAGAGTTATGTCTACTTCTTTGGATGCAAAAAAAGATAATTCGCAAGGTTGGGGGGAATATAGTATTCCTGGTTTATTCGGAGAACCTAATATTAATTTAACGACAAATATTTTAGCTGATGGTGTAAAAGAATTATGTGATATATACAAAAATATATGCATATCACGTCATAGTGTTAGTGTTTCTAGTGGTTTATAAAGAAAGGAGGTTATAAGTTATGCTATATTCAAAACATCTTAGCGTACAAGGTTATTGTAAGGCATTATTAAAAGAATATTACGAAGATTATCGTGATTTTTTAAGCGAAGAGGAGATAAAAAAAACTATAGGATATATAATAAATATGGTTAAATATATAATAGATCAAAATCAAGGTGAATCGCTTGATGTAGCATTAGCATGGTTATCTAAAATAGATCATGTAACTAAAGAAGAATGTATAGAAACATCTAAGCAAATAGGTCCTACTAATGCTATGAGTGTATTGTTTAGTGCGGCGCAAAAACCACCAATTAATGCTGCTGATTTAATACAAAACAATATGAAATTTGTAATCAAACAACAAAGTAAAGATCAATATTTAAAATTTTTAAATCAAATGGCTATAAGAAGTACAAAGGAATTAGCGTCAATAAATTACCCTAAACAGCATTTCAACAAAAGAGTTACTTTTGGTGAAGATGTTGCTCATAGCCTGCAAGAACATCATAAAGCCGCGGAAAGTGAAGGAAAAAGCATTACTCCAGATAAAAAAAAATTTAAAGCCACGTAGTACCCAACTCTAATTAAGGTAAGAATGAAGGATGGCAAGAAAAGGAATTAGTAAACAACGAATTTTTAAGGCAGCTCAAGAAATAGCAATCAGGGGTGAGCTACCAACAGCTATTAAAGTAAGATCTACATTGGCAACTGGCAGTATAACTACTATTCAAAAATATTTACAAGAGTGGAAAATAGATTGTTTTAAAAATACCATTTTACATAAAGAATTAAATATTGACACCTATAATAATGATGGGTTGGCCGAAAAAAATTGTATCTTAGAACAAACTTTACGTAAACAAATTACTCAAAATGAACATTATGCTCAAGAATTAATTAATGCCGAAAAAACCAATATTGCTTTAAAAGAAGAAGTCCACCAATTACAAACTACTATTCAAGAACTACAACTAAAATTAAGCAAAGCAGAAACTATTAACAACACCTTGGAACAAGTAAATCAAAAAATTCAAAATAGGTTGGATGCTAACGATAATGAAACCATTAAAAAAATGCAGCAAATTATTGACGGCTTAATGGCAGAGCTTAAAACTCTTAATGAAACTAGTTTGACTGCTGTAAGAGAAACAAGCACTAATGGCCATGAAATATTAATGCAGGAAAAAGTAACCAGTATTAATCTGCAAGCTAAAATTGATAACTTACATAAAGATCTTATAGAAAGTAAAAATCAATTAAATGTAGCCTTACTGAAGTCGCAAGTGCAAACCCAACCTTTATTAAGACAAATAGAGTTGCAACAAAAAATTATTCAGGAGTATGTTGACGTTGAAAAGTTACGTCAGTTAGAAGAGAAGTCAAAGTTAAATTTTAACTCCCAAGTTGAGGTTGGTTATGGAAAGTAGTTGGATTGTAGAACTGCCTACAACATTAGTATCCTGGCAACCAAAAATTGATTTAATGGCAGTAAGCCAACCACAAAATCAAGATTGCTATATTTTAGCGAATAATGATGTGGAGGCAATTCAAACTTGGGTACAACAATTTAAAAATACCCCAACTACAGAGCGTGCTTATCAAAAAGAAGCCGAGCGATTACTTTTATGGTGTGTATTTGAAAAAGGAATGGCACTAGGCGAATTAAAAGCTGAATATTTTGAAGAATATTTTAATTTTTTACAAAATCCACCTAATAGTTGGTTATGTTCTAAAGGACAGTTAAGGGCAGAGCGGTATACTATTAACTGGCGGCCATTAGTGGGTCCTTTAAAAAAAGCATCTCTGCTTTTTGCGGTTAGAGTAATTAACGGCTTAATGAATTATTTAGTTGATGCCAAATATTTAAAAGCTAATCCTGTTAAATTAATTAAAAAATATCGCGATCTATCTATTGATCAAGAAGAGCAAAAATATAAAGTTTGGGCACGAATGTTGGAAGCTGACGAATGGATAGCTGTTCAAGAAGCACTACAAAATTTACCAGAAGGAGACTCTAAGAGCCAGCGATATAAAACCAGAATACAGTTACTGTTTGCACTCCTTTATCTGTTGGGCTTAAGAATTCATGAAGTAGCTCAAGCTACTTGGGGTTCTTTTAGAAAATTAAACGGCAATTGGTGGTTTTTTGTAAAAGGTAAGGGTGGAAAATTAGGACATGTGCCAGTAAATGATCAGTTACTTTCGATCATTAAAATTTATAGGTTATCGCTAAATAAAACTCCATTTCCCGAGGAAGATGAGCTGGAAACAATTTTGGTTTCCAGTAAAACAAAAAAATCATTAAGTGTCAGGCAGTTATTCTCAGATGTTAAAAGTGTTGGGAAATTAGCAGCCATTAAATTTAAAGGTAATCCTCAAAAGAGGAAAAAACTTGAAAGTTTGTCACCGCATTGGCTCAGGCATTTGTCGGCTAGCCACCAGGATTTAGTGGGAATTTCAGGTACGATGATCCAAGCCAATCATCGCCATGAATCATACACTACTACCCAAATTTATTTACATGCGCCAGACGAGCTGCGTGCTCAAGAAATGCAAAAGATGTATATAGCAATTAACCCAAAATTATATTCTCCAAAAGAAGAAACCGGTAATACTAGAATTAATTTATCATTAGTGGGTGGTTCATTAGGTGGAGTGGATAGTTTAAAAAGGTTAATTGCCGCCATAGAAAATAATGTACTGGTTGACTTTAAATGGAGTAGAGTAGGAGAGTTAACCGAAATGATCAAAATTATTGATCGATATGAGGAGGTTAAAAGTTTTAAACACCCATTAAAAATATCATACGAAATCGAAAGTTTAATCTCCGGCGAAAAATTAAAATATTTAAAGACTGCCATTTTAAGAGAAGCAGAAATAAGGTTATTTAATTGTGATCTAGAAACCGAGTTTTACGAAAAAGAACCAATTAGTATGAATAAGGCGCTCTGTTGCACAAAGATTTAAAGTTCAGATCCTGGCGAGGGGTGTATAAATACTACATTTCATGCAAATAGTGGTGATACACCCTATTTTTACTAACTTTTATTTGCAAAAAGTATCTTTAAGCGATACCATTTAAATATGAAAGTTAAAAAGTTAGTTTTACTTGGACATATCGAAAACTTACAAACCAATGGCCAGTATTGGTTTGTTCGCCAGGAAGTCATAAAAAGCCTTAACTTAACCAAAGTAGCGTTTAAAATGGCCACTTATCGATTACAAAAAGTGAAACGGATCTATGCGTTAGGGAAAGGTTTTTATTTGATCGTTCCTTTAGAGTATAAAAGAACTGGAACACCGCCTCCATATTGGTATCTAGATCCGTTTATGAAATTTTTAAAAGTAAATTATTATATTGGGTTGTTAACCGCTGCGGCTCATCACGGATCTTCTCATCAAGTGAGTCAACAATTTCAGGTTATGGTAAATCGTCCAGTTGTTTTAGGAAAGACTAATCAATCTAACCTGATTTTTTTTACTAAGAAAAATCTTAGCCTAACTCCAGCCGAAGATTTAAAAGTTGCGACTGGTATGGTTAAAATATCAACCAAAGAAGCGACTATGTTAGATTTGGTACAGTATTATAAGGTAGCAGGATATTTTGGTTTAGTGGCTACCATACTATCCGAATTAGCACCAACTATAGATCCAAGACTACTGTCAACTGCTGCACAGCAAGGTAAGTATGAACTGGCAACTATTCAACGGTTAGGATTTTTATTAGATCAATTAGGGTTTAAAGAGAAAACCGAAGAGTTGCTAGGTTGGCTGCAAAAGGAGTGGTGGTATAAACAACATAAAAAATTAATTTTATTGGTGCCAAAATCACAAACTAGTACCAAACTCTTAGCAAAAGATTTAAAATGGCATATTTTAATAAATGAAAAAATTGAGATTGACGAAGTATGATCCCTAAAAGTTATATTACCCATTGGAAACAATATTATAATTGGCCATTGGATGAACAAGTGGAGCAGGATTTAATTATTTGTAGGATCTTGTTGGAAATTTACCAAGATCCATTTTTGGCTAACCAATTAGCTTTTAGAGGCGGAACTGCTTTACAAAAATTATATTTTAACCAAGCTACTCGCTATTCAGAAGATCTTGATTTAGTGCAAATTAATGCTGGTGCTATTGGAGAAACTATTGATCAAATTAGGAATGTTATTGATCCTTGGTTAGGTGAGCCTAGCTATAAAAGAAACGAAGGCAGATTCGTGTTGTATTATAATTTCTTAACTGAAAATGAGCCGATTTCTAAACGTAAAATTAAAGTGGAAATTAATACTAGAGAACATTTGCCAGTAATGGGATATCTAGAAAAACCATTTATTATTGATAGTCCTTGGATTAAAGGTCAAGCCGCAATCACCACCTATTATATAGAAGAATTGCTTGGAACTAAATTAAGAGCATTATTTCAAAGGAAGAAGGGTAGAGATCTATTTGATTTAGGAGTGGCATTAGAATTATTAGATTTGGATTTAGATCAATTAATCAAGAGCTTTAATTATTATGTTGATTCTAAAGTTACTAGAGCACAATTTGAACAAAATTTATACTTAAAATTGCGAGAAGCATCGTTTATAGCAGAAGTAGCCAGTTTAATGCCAGTTAATTCGCAATTTAATAAAAAAATGAATCACTATGCACATAATGTTTATGAAAAAATAATCACTAAACTAGCTGGTGATAGTTGGAAGGGTGGTTTTTCAATCCTATAAACTTAATATGGCAACACTTTCTTATCCAGATACACAGTTACTAGAACGATTATTTGAAATGGGAGGTGGTTATGTTTTAAGTTTTAGTGATAGAACTTTTGCAAAATTTTTTAATCATGAATTAGATATAAATATAGAAGACCATAAGTACTATATTGGTAGAAGTAATTCTAAAGCAAACAGGCTACGTTCTTTTTGGAAAATAGAAGATAATGTCATAGTAGGGAAATCTATCGTTAAGCTAATTGAATGTAAAAAAACCAATTACTTATTATCAGGAGAAACAATACCAGAAATAATCTTAAAAAATATAGAGACTTGTAAAACAATTGGTTTAAGGTTAATGAATAATGCTGCCAAGCAACAAGGAGAAATGTTAGAATTTTGTCAATTTTATGAATTTGAAAAGTACGTTGGAGAAGGGGCATGTGCTAAAGCAATGTTAATATACGATAAAATAATAGATAAAAATTTTATTGAAGAGATTAAATTATTATATTTAACATACCATATCAATGTAGTTAGAATTTTTAATTATTATTTACATGCAGACCAATATGTTGGTCATATAATAATGGAATTTGTTAAAGGTGATACGATAGAAGAATATCTTAAGAAGCACCATGAAGGTATTAATAATATTTTTAAACAAACCATTGAAGGATTTTTATACCTAGAGAAAAAAAAGATCTTACATCGAGATGTTAGACCACAAAATATACTGGTTACAGAAGATTCAACTGTTAAAATAATAGATTTTGGTTTTGGGAAAGAGATTATTACATCAAGTGATTATATTACTCTTAACTGGTTTGGCGGTGAAAGGCCAAAAGAATTTGATTATAATGATAATATAGATGCAAAATATACTTTCCAAACAGAAATATATTTTGTTGGAAGATTATTTCAAATAATAATTAACCGAGAAAACATAAAAGGATTTGAATATAGTCAGGTGTTAGAAGAAATGGTAAAAATAGAACCAAACGAAAGAATTGAATCATTTGTAAAAATTCATTATAAAATTTCAGAGTCTCAACTCAATAAAACAAGTACCTTTAACCAACATGAACAAAACGTATACAGAAAATTTTCATCCTGTTTAGCTAATATAATTGATGCACTACATTATAACGCAAAGTACTTTAATGATCCTGCAATTATACAATCTAAATTAGAGAGCTTATATAAACGGAATGAGTTAAATGAATGTGTTTCTGATACTTCTTATATTGTCAATTGTTTTATTGACGGGGGTTACATACGTACAGATAATAACTTCTATATTAGTGAATTAAAGGCTTTTTTAGAGTTATTACAGTCTTGTTCAGAAGAAAAAAAAATAATTATTATAGACAACTTAGCTTCATATTTAGATATTATACCAAGAGGATCTTGGCAAATTGTTGATGGTATGCCGTTTGTTGATGATATGCCGTTTTAATAAGGGGGTCGTAGACCCCTCGCCAGGATCTGTGCGTAAAACACATTGAAATGCCGAGGTTAAGATTCTTTAATTATCATAAAGCTAAAAACTGCTTTTTGACGATATTTTGGTTTTTAAGGTTTTAATTGCTTTTCTTGAATAATTCAGCGATTGCAGCATAAAGGAAACCACGGAAATAAAGGAAGAGCCAAGAAATACGTGTTCATATTACGAATTAACTCTAGCGGGTAGCGCTTTATACAATCTAATACTATTATATATTGTTTAAATGGTTCTATGCTTTTATTATTATCTAAAAGAAATTCATGCCAAGTTTTAAGTGCTTGCTCTATGTTAGCGCAAAAACTAAGTGCATCTTACATTTAATTATTTCTAGAGATGCTCCATATACGAGTAGGGTAAAATTATTAGTTTTTAAGCACTGAATGGATTACAAGTGCGTTGCCTTTTAGTTTTATACTCAAGTTCTTCTTTATCAACGCTAGCATGAATATTACTAACACTGGTATCTGTTTTTTGATGGCTTAAATAAAATAAGCTTTGAGTACGTTCAGTTCCTGGTTCAGTTAATAAATTTTGTTTTTTCTTTAGTATTCCTTTTATTGTATTCCATTTTTCTTCATTGTAATCTGGTTGTATACCTTCAATATTACAATGTTTTATAGTTTTAGACTCAGCAATTACTGTACATAACCTCGCAAAATCCTCTAATTTCAAAAGATCCAATTCTTTTTGATATAATGTAAGACATTCTAGCTGAGGACATTTTTTTATGGCAGAACATAGTAGTTGAAAGCAAGTAGGCGTTAATTTATCAAAACCAGTCGCAAACAAATTTAACTTATTAAGTTTAGGAAGATTACTGATAATTTCACATATATCTCGCATATTTTCGATTTTTAATTTACTTAAAGGAAACCAAGATAAATTCAATAATTTAAGATTACAACATGCAATAAAAACATTATTTATTTCTCTTAAATATTGTGAATTTTCTATAATAAGGCCATATAAATCCAGTAATTCAAGCATTTTACATTTGCAGATAGCATTACATAAGGTTTGCAACCTATTCATAGCTCCCAGTGCATTAATATTAATATCTGGCAAATAAAGTTCATGCAAATGTGAGTGTTCTTTAATAAAGCTACAAAATTCTTGAAATTCTTTATCATTCAATTCTTGCAAATTAAAGTCAATTGAAATCCTTAACCCATAGATACCATCAAGCCTGAAGTTATCAGGAGTTATTCCATTATTTTTCATGTTTAATAATGCTTCAATATTTTTAAAGTGCATAGACTTTTTACCTCACCATGTATTAGTTTATTCTACACGTTATTTTATAAAAATTTTACCATAATAAGTATTTATGAGCAAATTCGTTGTGTTAATGATTGGTAGAATTATTATGTAATTACACATATTAAGTTTAAATGTATGGTGCCGAGAATAAATTTATGGATTTTTATTCCAACAATAAAATTTATAAAAAGTTAATTTATATGATCACAATATGCCAGAATATACAAAATTAAGACAAGAACTAAAAGATGAAGAATTCAGAACATGGAATAAAACTACTGGCGATGAAGTAAAATGCCAAGATTTTTTCTTACCTATACAATTACCAGGTGATCCAGGGTGGAACCGACGTGATGGTCATAATACTGTATCTTATTATCAAGGAACAACTGAAGAAAACTACCAACAATACCATATTACTATGTCATACAGTCAAGAGATCCCTGATCAACTGAACTTACATGAAACCTACCCAGAAAACAAAGGCTTGTCAGAGAAAGATAGTACATTTATTGTTAAAAATGAAAAATTAGAATTTGATAAAGAGTCACTGATTCCTACTGACAAGATTATAGAAGTTGTGCGAAAAATCGAAAATTATCAGCATAACAGATATAAGTCACTTATTTTAGATAACAGGAAAGGTAAAGATCAAGCAAAACAGACACAAGAAATTGAACATGAACAATTATTTGATATAGATATAAAAAAAACAGTAAACGGAAAGTCAGTTGCTGAAAGTCTTAAATCACATTTAGTACAACAATTTCAAGGTATAGAAGTAAGTGTTATGCTAATAGCAAAAAAGCTAGATAGATATAGGGTCTCGATCAAAAAAGAAAATGTGCCATCTAAATTAATTAAGCAGCAAACCGAAATCGCTATCAACCAGACTATTGAAGATTGGGCCAAGGATAATGCACAATCTAGTACACCAGCACCAGAAAAAACCACAAGTGCAGTAGCTGGGCCTTTAAGTAGATTTGAAGATCCAAAATTATTTGCTGATGATCCTGCACCCACAGCTAATCCTGAACTAAGAGTACAAGAAGCTAATGCCGATCCTAAAACTGAAGAGAAAAATGATTCTCACCCCAACAAACTTCTAAAACAAGATGGTGGAGGTCGTGGATCTGGTGGACGTAGACCTGATTAAGCATTTCAATTAACGGATCGTTCTATTTATTGGGTACAACTGCAAAAGCAATGACATGGAACATCCCGCCTATTAATCCGGCTTCAAAAGAGCCAAAATAGAATGTTAGTATTCTATTTAAATATAAATGTTAAATATACATGGGGAGATGTTCATGAAAAATGTTAATTTGTTGGCAATAGATATTGCAAAAATAAATTTTCAATTACATGGTGTTGATCTAACAGGAAATATAGTGTTAAGAAAAAAGCTAACTAGAAATAAATTAATAGAATATATATCTAATTTACCTAGTTGTACTATCGCTATGGAAGCTTGTGGTGGAGCTAACTTTTGGGCAAGAAAATTTACTCAATTTGGACATACTGTTAAGTTAATTAGTCCACAATTTGTGAAACCATTTGTGAAAACTAATAAAACTGATCGTAACGATGCTGAAGCAATATGTGAATCTGCATCAAGACCTAGTATGCGATTTGTTAACCCAAAAACCATAGAGCAACAAGACGTACAATCATTACATAGAGTAAGAAGTTTAATAATGCAAGAAAGAACTGCTTTGTCTAATCAAATCAGGGGATTATTATCAGAATATGGAATTACTATAGTCCAAGGTATACATAATCTTACTAAATGTTTACCAAATATTCTTACAGACGAAGAAACAGAGTTAAGCACATTGTCTAAAATGATTTTTCGTGATTTATATGAACAAATATTACTCAAAACAAAAAAAATTGAAGAGTATGATAAATTAATAGAAGCAGTGTTTAAACAAAATATTGATTGCCAAAAAATTGCCCAAATTGAAGGTGTTGGCATATTAACAGCTACTGCTTTAATAGCTTGCATTGGTGATATAAATATTTTTAAGAATGGTCGACATTTATCTGCTTATTTAGGTTTAGTACCTAAACAACACTCTAGCGGTAACAAACAAAAATTATTAGGCATTAGTAAAAGAGGTAGTGTATATGTGCGTAGCCTATTAATCCTAGGAGCTAAAGCTGCTATAAGATCAGCTGCAAAAAAGAGTGACCGTAAAAGCAATTGGATTAAAGAAATACAAAAACGTAGAGGCAATAATATTGCCACAGTAGCATTAGCTAATAAAACAGCTAGAACTATTTGGGAGATATTAAAAAATAATAGTAATTATGCAGTAATTGCTGCTTAAATATAAAGGTAATGGTTTAAATTAAAAATGTGTTTTTAAAGTAAGAGTAAGTAGTAGTAGTTTAAAAAAATTTAAAAGTTGCTGGAGAATAAATTAAATAATGAATAATTAGGTAAGACCGGCTCTTTCTAAATCCGTTTTCGCCCGTGGTTATTTATAAACCGAAAAAGCGATAAAGAGGAAGGAGCGCGAGTGTCATTAGGGCTAAAACCAAAGAGGTTTAATTTAAAAGCCGAATATACGAATGCGACTTACATTTAATTATTTAGAAATTTAAAAATTCTTTTGACAACTTGGGATGTTCCATATACGGGCGAAAAGTGTATTAAATGCTTCTTAACTTTTCTTTATACAGCTTTTAGCTACAAAATCTTGTTCTCGCATCAAAAATAAACAAACAAGTATCTGCAATTGCTTGCTTTCCTGGAAGATCGGAAAATGCAAAAATTAAGAAGAAAAAGCCTGAAATTACTAAGCAACCGAACAGAACTTAAGCTTATCACAATACATCTAATATACTTTTCTCCCGCTTTTACAGTTGTACCCAAGATACTCGTCAAGTTCCTGTTTGTTCTGGAATGCTAATGGTTAAGGTTATGAATTTAGAAAATCCAACCAGAAATTATATAGGACCATCAATTTAATTTATTGAGGTTTAAATCTGTGTCTAAGGGTATTTGTTGTTGGGTTTGATGGTTGATTTTCAAAGCTTTCTAGCAATATTATATATTCTTGTTGATTATAATATGGCTCATCATTACAATCATCAGTTTTATCAATACACATTTGAATATGTGTTTTACTAATATAATGCTTAAGTAAACTTAATGAGTCCGCATCATCAAAGCTTGAAAAATGCTTTGCTAATTTATAGCTAGCTCCGGCATGACCTTCTTGGGCTGCCGCTTCTAAAAAAATTATCGCTTTATCACGATTAATTGTAACATTACACCAACCTTGTTCATAACAATAATGTAATGCCCATAAAGCTCTAGCATTCTTTTTGTTTTGTTCATAAGCAACTACATATTGAGCCAGCTTATCTTTATTAAACATTTGTTTTAAACTAAGCATAATATATTCCTTAGAATTTGTAATCACATAAAGTAAATATCAACATTATCTATATTAGCAAAACTAAATCTATGAATATTTTTTTGAACTACTGTTGTTATATTAATTGAAACAAAACCTCGGCCCAATAGTATTTAAATTGCTGGGACATACAATTTTATTTTAGTTATTTGCATGATATAGTTTTCATTAAAAATATTAAAGTTAAGGTAGGATTAATGAAAACTATATACCAATTTTTTAATGAACTGATAACAGTAGAGTTAGACTTAGAAGTCGCTGAGCAAAAAACAGCATATTATTTACTAAAAACTATTGAATGTATGTATGAATCTCCGAATAAATATACATTTGTTGAGTTAAAAAAATTAATCAACACATCAAAGTTTTTGCATGAAAATATCAAGCTTTCTTTGGTCCCGAAACAAACCCTATCTACTGGTGCCTACTGGGATGTGGTTGATAAACATATATTTATAGAATTGCCAGATTTGAGAGAGCCATGTCTAATGAATTATGAAAATTATAATTTTATTAATAGCATGATTTTTGAACTATGTAATAGTACGAATAAATATTTATCTTCTTTAAAAATTATGGAAGATCTTGCTGAAACAACGATTGGTAACGCCGATCTATATGCTTTTCTGAAAGAACTAACGGAATATGAAACTTTTATAGCGAGTGAACATATAAGGTCAACACTGGTGCAAAATATTAACAATTTTTTATTATCTAGATCTATAACGTCTGTGGGATATAATCTTGAAGATGTTAAACATATTAGTAATAACATGCGGATTTTTTCTAATTTGGAATTAGTCAGTACAAGGATAGGATTAATTTCGTTTGCCGAATATTGGGAACATGTCAATTCGTATGAGTCTTCTTTTAATAGAGGTTATAGCCATGCAGATGTTTATAGAAACAAAATGAACTCGTTAGCAAATCCAGATAAATATGACCATCAGTTAAATAAAATTTATCGAGAAATTGTTCAACAATTGAAACAAAATTCATTTGATATTGAGTTAACAAGAGCGAAATACACAGATTTACTCATAGAAGTAGCGCAATTGTCTGAACTTAAAAAACTTGAGTATTATGTGTTATATGAAATAATTATGCAAAATGGTAAAACAACATTTGAAGAACTCATGGACGTTAATAGTATTGAGGAGCCAGTTAATTTTGATGTTATAAGTAAGTATATATCTTGTCTTGTTAATATGTCATCCGTAATCGTAAAAGTTGCTTTCAATGAAATAAAATTACAAGAAGTTTCTGAAAATGATCAAAAATTTATATTTTTAATATTTGATATAATTGATGCTAGCCTCAATGATGATTTATCAGCAAAAGACATTTATGAAATTTTTATACCAGAACTAAAGCGCATAGAAGATCCAAACAACAGTATTATCGCCAAAGCTCGTAGAAACTTGCTAGAGTCTTGTAATATTTTTATATTACCTAACGTATGTGAAAATATAAAAGTTAAGTTGCCAGAAACTATGGAATTAATTGAGTTTGGAGATGGTGTTAGAAGCATATGGAAACATCAAGCAGAGGTTTGTTTATTTCAGCATAACAAGTTATTTTCTTTTGAGAAAATGGCTAAAATCAACCTTGTTGGTGGGATTTTAAATATAGACAATGATAATATCAAATATAACTCAAAGCAAAGAATTTGTTATAATGTGTAAAAAATATTGGATCTAACCTGATCATAATGAGAGCATTAAATAGGGTTTGCGACAAAACCTATTTAATGCTTACCTGGAAGAGGATGAGAAAATTTTATGGTAGTTAAAAATAAACTAGGACTTTAAATGAAAAGTGTAAGACATTTGACATTTGATGCAACCTTGAACGAAGAAAGAAAAATGCTGGAAGAGTTGGTTATACCTTGTTTGCAAGAAAGATTTAATGCTTGCTTTTCAAGCATTAAAGGCAGGATGAAGTTTATTAAAAGACTTGATCATCAAGACTTTTTTAATCCTTTATATAAAAATGCAATAAGAAGCGATGACGATACAATAAATTCAATATTAGAGATACTGGAAAGGAAAAAAGCCACTAAAGATTGTTATGTTATGTCAACAAATTCTAATATAGTTCGCCAAGACTAAAATAATTTTTAGTTAATTTAGCATTATTGGTTGGTAGCTTGGCGTTAATATTTTCAGGGTTCAATACATAGTATGGGATTTTCCAAACAATAGAATCGCCTGCTTGCAGTATTACTTGAGTATGTCTTTTACTAATGACAATCCCATGTTCGTATGAATTACTTTTAGCATCAAACCATGGCAATCGATCACCAATTTTAAAATTATTTCTAATTTCGTAGATCCGTTGTGGCGAATTGATTTCATTATCAATCCACCTTGATAATCGATATAACTCGTGAGTACTCAATTCTTGTAATTTATTGATTGTGGCTTGTAAATCTTGCATATTGATAACTACTTTTCAATAACAACCATTGTTCTATAAGTTAAAATAACATGGTTGCTAATAAAAAATAAATTTTTATGTAATCTCAAATTTTATAAATTATCAATAAATTGATTTTAGCATCAGAGCTATAAATCATAATATCTACAATTAGATTGTTCGTTTATTTAGATTTGGCTCTTGGCTTAGCCTTCATTTTGCTACTGGCGGTAGATTTGACGGTTGGTTTTTTAGGTGCAACGGTTTTCTTTTTAGCAGCAACTTTTTTGGCGATTTTTTTAATAGGGTTACGTTTAATGGTTGACTTCTTCGTGGTAGATTTTTTTGATCTAGCAGCCGCTGGTTTCTTAGTGGTTTTTTTTATGCTCATTTAAGTATTCCTTATAATATATAAAAAATGAAGTGTATATTAAAATTTAATTTTAGCATAGTACATTTTATATGTTTCTGCTTGTAAAACCTTGTGTGTTGATCAGTAAAACTTCACTCGTTGCCAGTTCTCATTGTAAAGCAACAAGGTTTGTTGTTAACTTGTTGGCTGTTCTTCAGCACCTTGTGGCATGTATTGTTCCAAAGCTACTTTAACTTCTTCTAAACGATCCTTACAAATTTTATAAGCTTTAGTTGCCTTTTCAATCATAGGAATTAACTCATCAATATTAACTTCTCGTTGAACCCGTAAATGTTCAGCTATTTGCTTGAGTTCTTCATAGTTTGGGGTAAATTTTTGATGTTCTTCTTTCATGTTAGCTCCTAAATTGGATAATCATTGATTACTTGTATAATGCCGTCATAAAACTCGATTTGCATTTTTTGGCAGTTAGTAGCTTGCTCTTTAGAGCTCACTACTTTGTGTAATGGATCGCGAATAATAGTGTAACCTCGTCCTAAGGTTGCGCGAGGGCCTAAACTAACAATGTTAGTTATTAATTCTTGGATGGTTTGCTCTATTTGGTAATGTTGCAGTGATGCGTGTTCTTTTAATCCCTTCGATGTTTCTTCTAAGGTGTAGTTGTTAGATTTATAGTCACTATAGAGGTTAGAGCTGATATTTTTCCATAACAACTGAAGTGCTTTTTCAGTAGAACTACATAATCCAGGTAAAGTTTTAATAACATTTTGGATATATTCGAACAATTTGACTTCCATATGTTTCAGATTTAAAGCATTATGCTCAAAAATTCTAATATAATGCTGCTCTATGACGGTTTTAGTTAATTTGAGGGTGTTTTGAGAACTCATTAATATTTTAGTATATTGTTGTTCGGCATTTTGGGTGATTTGTGAAACACTAAGTTCTGCTATTTTCAAGCTTTTATTTAATTGTTCTACAATAAGATTAGCACTATTAAGATGTATATTATGTGCTAAATTTTTAATTTCTTTAGCATTCGCTGTTGCTTGTTCAGCATTATAAACAATAACCCTAAAAATATGTGCAATAACTTTAGATGGAGTATCAAACCTACATCCGGCTATTTCATCAATAATAGTGTTATCTCTCTCATGCCCTATACCAGAATATATAACTACTGGACTTTCACAAATTAGTTTGGCTATTTGGTAATCATTTAGCCAAGCTAAATCTATTGCAGAACCACCTCCGCGGATAATCACTACTACATCAAAGTCCATTTCTTGGTGATGTGCAAAAATTTGATTTAAGCTTCTAGTAATTTCTTGACTTGCAGCTACTCCTTGAAATTGGGCGGTATAATAATGAAATTTACACAAACCACATGATTCCAAAAGAGCTGCTTCTCGTTTAAAGTCCCCCAATCCAGCCGCAGCATCGGGACTTAACACCGCAACTCTTGTAAAATCAGTGGGCAATTTTAATTGTTTATTTTTGCCATACAGATCTTCTTTCTGTAAAGAATCTCTTATGTGTGCAAGTTTTGCCGCCAAATCACCAATAGTATATGCTGGATCTAAGTCTTTAATGTATAAACTAAATCCGTGCTGGATATTAAAATTCAGCTTCACTAATAATAAAACTTGCATTCCTGGTTTTAAAAAATCACCAGTGACTTGTTTAAATTTATCAAACATCAATGGATAATCATCTTTAGAGATCATGGCTTTAGCTTTACATAACAATTGGTTATTATGCATTTCAATCAATTCTATATAGCAATGCCGTGTTGCTGCATGTAAAAACACTTCGCTTACTTCGGCTTTGATCCATTCTAATTGTGGATCTATGCACTTAATTGCATAACTGACCTTCTGTAATAATTGTGATAAGGTTATGCCCTTAAGATCTGCTGCTTGCTCGTTGATAACAACGTTATTTTCAGAGATTGTTGTTTCGAACAACCATTTATTAAAATTACCTAGATCTAACCCTTTAGGTACATACCATTGCTTAATGGTTCCATCCCACCTTGCGCCTAATGATTTTACTTCTTCTTTTTCCTTAAAACTTACTTTTAAATAGGTGTTTGACATTATAATCTTTCAACTCGTCTAACTTGAATAAATACTAGTCATTTAATCGTAAAACAATGACTCTTACAAAGATTTAGTTTATCTAAACTCTAATTCAAATGGTAGCAATTTATTTTTGATCAGTTATGCGTATTAACTGAAAATTTTTTCAAAATATCTAATCATTGAATATTTCAAGATAATACAATGTAGAATTTTAAAATCTTGTACTAATTGGATGGATTTTTAAAGATCCAGCAACATATTGTTTCATTATGTTGGTTATTAGATCCCAATTTATTTGTTCGTAGAAGGTTTGTGGAGATGTAATATTTGTTACATTAAAAGCCAATGTATTATTCATTTTATCACGACAATTGCTTACATTTAAGATCCCGCTCAACGCTAATTTTCTTATAACGACAGCATAATCTTCATTAACTAAAATCTGATATAGTTTTTCTAAAACTAAAGGATTTTTAGAACCAGTATAATAGCTAGCCCAAGATAACAACGCACTAAACTGCACATCAACGTTTATATCATTGACAAACAAGTAGTAAGCTTGATCTTTAAACCAAGACATATGTAACCAGACTCCTAATGTTTCAATGGCGTGTACGCGTAAATCTTTTACTGACAGCATAACTTCGTATATTTCTTCGGCTAGTTCATATATTTGTTTTTGGTTAATAATTGATAAAGACTGCAAACATTTCTCTATTAAATTTATATTATTTTGATCGCTTGTCAAAATTTTTAATGCTTCACCTAGAATTCCCCTATGATGATTTACTTCTTCTAAAGATGCTTTATCCATAGTGATTACTTTTTTATTGTTTGGTTTATGATGTTTTGACATTTTTTCCTCTACTTAATTAATCTTAAAAATATTTTCAAAAATAATGGTGTCATTCCAAAGTGATAATGTCCCCTTAAGACCAAAATGAAAGTGTCCCCCAAGACATGAAATAATAGTCACTTAATTTTCCAAAATAAGGTGGCTATTTATGGGGGACAAATTAATTATGAATAAAAAGGAAAGGGAACGCAAAGTGATATTGTCTGGTTACGGAGAAGGCAGATACACATTAATAGAAGCGGCCGAACGCATGTTGGTTAGTTATAGACAAACAAAGCGTATTTGGTCGCGTTATAATAAAAACAATGATATTGGTTTAGTTCATAAAAGCAGAGGTAGATCTTCAACAAGGGCATTGGATGCAGGATTTAAAAAAACGGTTTTAGAGTTATATCAAGAAAAATACAATGGATTTGGAGCAACCTTTGCAGTTGAGAAATTAGCTGAAGACGATAATTATACACTTAGTAGTGAAACATTACGGCAATGGTTAAAATCAGCAAATTTGTGGGTTCCGCGTCGTAAAAGAAAAAGTTATCGTCAATATAGAGAGCGGAGAGCTTGCTTTGGAGAGCTGTTACAAATTGATGGTTCAGATCATAGATGGTTTGGTAAGGACACCGAAAGATGTTGTTTGTTGGATATAGTTGATGATGCTACAGGAAAAACATTTGCACTGTTAGATTCAGGAGAAACCACATTAATTTTGTTAAAAGCATTAAAGAGATGGGTCGAGTTATATGGTATACCTGAATCAGTATATGTAGATTTAAAGAACGTATATGTTTCTCCTAGTGGCTTAAAAACCAATGTTGATGAAGCAAGCCGACAAGAGAGTTGGAGTGTGTTTGAGCAGGTATGTAAACGTTTAAATATAAAAATTATCAAGGCGTATTCTCCGCAAGCGAAAGATTATGTTGCATACTGCACCTCCATAGAACAATCTGCTAGTATTTTTGCATGAGATTTATTTCTTTTCTTCCATTTGCCTTTAACTGGTTGATTATCCTTAGAATATTCGTATAAAAAATCACCTTTATCATTATAAGCAACCCCTGTTATGATCCCTATTTGTCTCCAAATTTTAATGGTAGAAGGTTTAACATTCAATAGCTTTGCCAACTCCTGTACATTGAACAAGTCACGATCTCGTAATCTCTCATAACGATTTTTTAAATGATAACGTTTCCTTAATTGAGCAATTATTCGAGAGCTAAAAGAACATCCCCATCCTGAAGTCAATCCTTTTGTATTTAATTGCTCTGCAATTTTACTATCAGTATAGTTTTCTAATAATGTATTAATAAGGCTAATAACGTCGGATGATGTTTGTTTTAATTGCCACGAATTTTTCGGCTTTGACAAACTAATGGTACAATTTGTTCCACCTTTAAATCTAATATGTATATTAACCTCCTGATCCTTAACAAGAGTTACATCTTCAATCAGTAACCGAACCAACCTTTTCCTCTCACGATGAGGAACTTTCGAATTATTCCATATTTTCGGAAAACTGTTAGAAAGTTCCTTAATTTCAGCTTGCTTTTGTTCATTAAGAAACTGTATTTCAGCTTGGCATTTCTGTTCATATTCTTCCAAACAAACTTGATATTCACGTATTTTTACATTCCAATCCGCTTCCAAGGTGTTTGCTACTAATCTATTATCAGGATCAACTCGCATATAACCACGTCTCGCTAGCTCCGCTTCATAACGCGTTCTTTCTACCTCTTGCTTTTTTAATTCGTTAGCTTCATGCATACGTGTTTGTATTTCTTTCTCAACAGCTAAACTGATCTCTAAATTCATGGGATTAATCATTTCTTCAAGTCTTTTTTCAATTAGCTTATCAACACACAAACCAGAGATACTTTGGCATATGCGTATACCATTTTCAATACCTTCTTTTTGACAAACATAAATAGGAACAATTTGCTTATTTACATGGTTATAACGAACAGTCATACGTTTTCCGCAAACACCACAGATAACAATCCCTTGTAATAAAGCCGATCCTTCCCTAGGAGGACTTTTTCTCCTATCAATACCACAAGCTTGAGCATTTTCTCTTAGAATTTTTTTATTCAATAAATAGGTATCCCAAGAAATATATCCAATATGTGCATCGCGTATTACAACTTGCCACTCTTCTTCCACTACATTTCTAGTAATAGCTTTTCCTTCAAAATTCTTGCGTGTTCTAGTTTTACCGAAGACAAAAGTACCAGAATACCGCGGATTATGTAGTATTTCCAATACTTTGGTATGTCCTAATTTGTCCCACAACACTTCTCCTTTACTAAGGCCTGTATTAGGCCTCCTTGGAAACTTTAAACCTTGCTCGCTAAAATATTTAACTGTGGCGCACGCTGTTCCAGTTCGTAAAAAAACTTCAAATAAAGTTTTTATTGCATTTTGAATTTGTTGATCTGGATCTAATATTACTTGCTCGTTTATATCATATAAAAATCCTATTGGTAGACGGATCCGTAATTCTCCCCGCTTAGCCTTATTATTAATTCCACCTTGTAATCTTGCTCTAATAATATGGAGCTCTGCCTCACTCATAGTTCCTTTTAAGCCCAAAAGTAATCTGTCGTTAAAATTCATAGGATCATATATTCCTTCTTCATACATAATTAAGGTGGTATTAAACGCACAAATTTCTAATAATTTATGCCAATCCGTAGAGTTTCTAGCAAGCCTAGATACTTCCAACCCCATGACAATACCTGCTTTTCCCATGCCTACTTCAGAAACTAAACGTTGAAATCCAGCCCGATCGGTTTCTGCACCGGATCTTCCTAAATCATTATCTATGATAACAACTTGATCAGCTGGCCATCCCATTGCAATAGCTCTCTGTTTTAAATCATATTGTCGTTTGGTACTTTCAGTATTTTCAATAACTTGTCTAATCGTTGATTGGCGGATGTATAGATAAGCGTTTCTCTTAATATGTTCAGAAGTAATTTTAGTAGATGTTTCAAAAGCATTCATACAATAACCTCACGGCAAGTATATTGAATCATGGTTGCTAAAATGGAAATAATAGGATTAGCATATGAGAGTGGAGCTTTTTCTAAACTACATTTTGTTACGGGTACTTTTTTTAAGTTCATTAAAGTTCTACTCCAAGCTAACATGCCACTGCGAACTAATACCGCCCAACCCTGTTCAGAGCCAGAGCCTACCAGTTGTTCTAACACGTTCTGACGAAGTTCTTCATAAAGCATAATAATCTCTCTATCAAAATCTACTTCTTTACTCACAGCTTCAATTTTTTTTTCGTCGTTTAAAAGCGCGCTGTATGCTTCTAGGGTGTAGAACCAAACTGAACCGCTCTTCCACTTTTTTCAAAATAGTTTTAATTGTCAGTGGCTTTGTACTTTCTAACATTTTCTCTATAAAATCCATTACTTCATTAGATAATTTATGAGCTGTTTTGGGTCCTCGTTTGCGAGGAATTAATCCCCAAAGACCTTCTTTTTCAAAATCAGCCAATGCTTTATAGAATGAAGGTCTGGAGAATCCAAAACGTTTTGATATTTTAAAAATAGTTTCTTGTCTTTGCTTCACACTACGCAACATTTCATATTTAACCTGAAGAAGATCCCTGGGATCAAAAAAATCGTGTTTTTGAAATAGTGCATCGCAAACCATTTCTGAATGAGGGTTTAAAGTGCCATTTTCCTCTAGAGTATAATATTTTAAATCTTTACCAATTTTCATGAAAAATCCCTCCTAACTGTAACGATAATTATATGAAACAGATCTAAAATAAATATGTTTATTCTTAAATTTATTATCATAATCTAATCCAAATTACTATAGTTGACATAATTACCTTTACAAACACGGCATAATTCCATTTACAACAATTCCCGGATCAATTGACTAATTTCCAGTAGATCTTTAGTGCAAAAATGTGCCCGCCCAGCTGAAACAACTTTAAAAGGATCTATTTTTAAATTAGTCCAGTTTAATGGGATTGAAGCCAAATTATCGTTTTCATCGCAATAATAAACCCGTTCTTCACCCCAGGTTTGACGGATTTCTACCAACTTGAATTTCCTACCAAATAAGGGGTGGAATTGGTGGACTATTTCAATAAATTGTTGCACATTGTTTGATAGATCTGCATTTGACAGACCAAGCCAAAGGACGAGTGGAGCGCAAGCATGCTGTATTCCAAGACCGATTTGTTAAAGAACTGCAATTAAAAAACATTAAAACTATTGAAAAAGCCAACGATTATTTAGAAGAGAAATTTTTAAACAACATTAATGGAAAATTTTCAATAGCACCAAAAGATAGCAAGGATGGTCATCGTGATGCTAAATCGTATGGCGACTTAGAACAAATTTTTTGTTGGGAATATAAACGCACAGTAAAAAATGATTGGACTCTTCAACTTAAAAACAAACATTATCAACTTGATAAAACTCAATCATTACTAATTAGGCCTGGTCAACACATAATAATACATGAGCATTTAGATGGTAAAATTACTTTATGGCTAAAAGAGCAAGCAATATCTTTTATGTTGTTAGAACAATACTCTAAACCTACAGCAAAACCAAAACCGGCTCCAAAATACTATAGCTCAGCAAAAAGGAGTGAAAATTCAAGAAAAAACAGAAAGGCAACTCCTTGGAACAAACACTATGAACAGGCAGTATATGCAAAAAAATGGTTACAGCAAAAACAAACTCAATCACCAATTGAATTAAAACAACAGTAAAAGTTAAAGGAATGTGGTGGATGATCTTGTAGGACGTATGGATAAGTTTTAAGACAATAATAAATTTAACAAAGGTACATTTTTTTAACTGAAAGGGGACATTTTCAAATTGGCGAAAAAGGGGACATTATCACTTTGG
>Ga0302268_1000232_pt1 | contig 35651 bp, 18 predicted proteins | sample III_Bog_E2_1_FD_194554 | JGI IMG/M metagenome (GOLD analysis project Ga0302268, IMG submission 194554) | Peat permafrost microbial communities from Stordalen Mire near Abisko, Sweden - III_Bog_E2_1 | ecosystem: Environmental > Terrestrial > Soil > Wetlands > Peat | place: Sweden: Abisko... | reverse complement strand
CGAGATCAGTGGGAATTACAACGAGTCGATGAAAATCTTTTATTGAGAAAAGACAGTGATTGAAGCACGATATGATGACATAAACTTCTATCTCTGGGAAATTTCCTAGTTTGACTTCATTTAAGTTATCTAAATAGGTCAGAACATACTCATCATGAAGATATATACTTTTTTGTTATGCTTTTTTAAGATAGAGACGCATCTGTCAAGAGAGGCTTGGAAGAAGGAAGTAGCCGTATTGCTTACAATAACTCCATATACTTCGTGATTTTATAGCTGTGAAGCCATAGAGTACCTTTGCATTAATCTTTTGCTGTTATTAATTTGATATTAAACCACAATATTGCTGTCTTTATCTCCCAAATAAAATAATTGCTGCCCAATTGTATTTTTTAATTTCTTGAGACTGAATGCAACCCGTTAGTAAATGTTCATTTCTAAGGAATAGTTTTACTTTTCAATTTCACCTACTATTAATATATTTTTATTATTTTACACATTTTGAGCAAAATAATATCCCAATATTAGGTACTAATTTCCTTATGAAGCATCATAAGCCAATTTAAGAATTTGTATCGTTTTATTTAAAGTTTAGTCGGATAATATAAATGCTTTAATAGGTTCGTAATATGACTGATCCAAAAGCAAATATCCAATATTATGCTTTGTAAGATCTGCTTCCAAATGAGGGCTTCTCAAAAGAGTTTTTATTTGTTATAGTCTTTCAGATTCTGGCTCTTCAAAGATATAATGATGGTTAGGCTGATGAGGAGAACTAAAGCATGCTTTCCCAAAATGAATAAAGCCATCATAGCCCAAATGCTCTGCTCCGAGTAGATCTAAGCAACATGATTGTTTAAGACTGTCATACAGCACAAAAAACTGCGTATTTCCATATTTTTTCTTGAGCCCCGCGACAATATCAAATGCCAAGGAAAGCATCTCTTTAGGTAGCTGCAATACAACTCTGATTCAATCTAAACATACTTTTTATAGTTTTTGCATTCGATAATGATCTCGACTTGGGCCACAAATCTGCTTAATCTGTCAGGAGGGGATTGTTCCATCAATGATTATATTCAACTTTTAATGAGATTATAGTTAATTATAGTTTTTGGAAAAAATAACTGTTTAACTGAAATTTTAAAGCGCGATATTTATTTGAAGTTTTCTATTATCGCAATTATATCATACGGCCAATTCTAATGATAACGAATAGAACTGAGGAACTGGTGTGTCCCTGTCCGCCATACAGCAGGTACTCCTTATTATTATTTAGACCTCTTCGGCTAGTTTTTCATCTTCTTTCTCCCTGTCCTGAGGTCATTCATTAGCAAAACACCTTACATTCCTCGCCGTTATCTGCCGCCAAAAATCAATAACAGATAAAGCTCACGACCATTGGCTCAAATAAGCAGTCGATTCTATCATTTCTTCAATCTAAAAAGAAAAACGATCAAATTAGAGTTGTAATGTGCAAATCTGTAAAAGATAGCAAATGATTGTTTCAATATACTTTTGGCTGATAAAAATAATCGTTAAAAGGAATGTTAGCTCTGCATTTTTCTAATCTATTTAAAAATGACAAATAACGTTCGGTTATAGGATTGCATAAGAAATCCTTTTAACTTTTATCATTGATTTATACTTCATCATAACTGATAATTGATAACTGATAACTGATAAATGCTATAATGTATTTTATTCATTGGTGAATTCAGATCCAATTTAAAAATTATACTCTGCTGAGGTAGACTTATTACTACTAATTACAAAATTTATAATTTTGTTAATAAACACTCTGGTCACAGTAAAAACATTTAAGTCTAAACTTATCTTATGAAATATTTACTTTCGGAAAAAATTAAGCAAAAATATAAAATCCTTTCATTGAAATTCAAAATAATACTAATCAAGATTTCATTCTATGCCGACAAACCGATAATAATATCAAATTGATTTTAATAATATCATAACCAAATCATGCCTCAAAAAAGTAAGCAAGAACTACTCGAGAAACTCTCTCCAGACAAATTTATCTCTTTGAAGCTATATCCAAACAAATAATTACTTAGCAAATCTAAAATTATTAAATTTACTGACTACGGCAAATGTTTTGATGAACGCGCAAGGCTATTCATAGAGAATTGCTATCTGCTGATCAAGGCTTAAATAGAAAACAGCCACTTCTACATTTCAACTAACATCTTTATAAATTTTTACAGCACTGTCTTCATGATGTACAGTTTCGATGACCAATACAAGCAAAAGATGAAACTAATAAAATCAGGAAATCTCATTAATGAAATAATATTATCTTTCGACATAATCTTTAACTATTCAGCCTCTTTCTAAAAAAATAATTAATCGGGAAATATGATTGAAGAAAATGAAAAAAATATATTAGGTGATTTTTAAAGAAAATAAATATTTTAAAATTCTATTGATCTTATCCAATATTTGGAGGAAGTCGGAGAAAAATCAAAACATTACTATTATCAAGCGAACAATGATATATACACTTGCGACCCTGAAAGTCACTTTGAACCCAGCAATCCCTATGCAGTTTTGCTGAAATTATAAAACTCTTTAATATTTCGATAACACTCCTTCCATCTTAAATGCGAGCATGGTGAGTTGATCCGACCATTTCTTGAACTTAAATCGTCCCTATGGAATCAATATAAAAATTTACTGAGTTTAAACCAAAAAATGTTTGAGAGTATGACAGTGAAATATTGCGAATATAATCCAAAATAATACTCCATGAAATATCAACAACAACTACTCACTATATTCAAAGTGCTCCAAAAGTAAAATTACATTAAGATTATAAATCTCTAATAAGAAGAATAGGAAAGTATAAATACAACAAATAAATAAAACCTATTCTTTTAAATTAAATTTTAGACTAATTTACGCAAATATTCACATAGCAGCAAAACATCAAATGAATAATCTTCCGAATCACTCAACTCAGCAAATTAGGAGTCAATCAAACTGAATAAGATGAACGAATGCAAAAACGCTATCGATATTCATATCAAAGTCCAACTCATCGAGTAGAAACTGTTTGTTTTCGATATATAGGCTATGTTTAAGTGGATAATTGAGTAATTTTACTTTAAAGATATCAGTAAAGTTTGGAATCAGTTTGTCAGTAATTGGAGTAATTTCATCTTTGAAAGCGAGGACCTCTATTTTGAAAAGAATCATCCCTTTAAATTTCAAATGTTTCATTCCAAACCGAAAGTGGGAATCAAGACCATTATTACTGTCAAGATGGGACCCAGTATTATGAAGGAAGTCTTCTTGGCAATAGATAGAATCATCATTTTCTTCCTTCTTTTCGAAAATATTTTTAAAACCATAACAAAATTTAGTCTGCATTTCATTGGAGATTATGACGACTATGTCAAGAAAATATCCAGCCTAGCATACCTTGAAGATATGATCTCCCAACTCAACTACGCCTCTCTCGATTACTAGCATTATTTTAATAGTCTTGAAAATATGGAAAAATGATTGTGGAAAATTATCAAAATGCATTACTTAAAAATCAGTTATTCATGAGAGCCAATCTGGCTTTTATCGTATCAATTATAGCATTGTCAAGCTGCTGCTTTTTGCCAATTGCTTAGTTTTTCTTAATTTTTCTATGTTTGAGGAGCTCCTCTTCCTGCTTGGCTTTTTCTTCCACATATCGAATCTTATTCTCTAACGATTCAACTTTAGTTTTGGCTTTTAGTTTTAAATCTTGGGTTAAATCACTCTTAATTTGAGAAGTATCGATAAAATCGATGGTTTTATTTGTTTTAGACATTTCATGGAGATAGTTTCGATACTATACGCGTTTATTACTTTCGGTAGAAGTCGGAATAATTGTATTTCGATTCTAATTTATCATTTTTGATTCAATTGCTTCCTTGGCTGAAAAGGTCTTGTTCCTGATATCTTTCTATCCCTAAGAAACATCCTGCTTTTGAGATTAAATCTTTTTCCTTCTCCTCCTGGCTTATTATAAAAATTTTAAGCCCATTTTATATCTTTACTCATTGGTGGGCTAGTATTGATCATCTTTCTTTTTCTAAATTTTAAATTAATCATCTTCATCTTCATCCTAATCCTCCTCCTCTTCAGGCTCTGGTTCAGGTTCAGGTTCCTCTTCTTCGATATCTTCTTCAAGATCTTCATCGTCATCTTAATCTGCTTGTTTTTTCTATTTTCTGTTCTTTTTGGCTCTTCTAAATTTCTTATGCATATCTTCAATCCTCTCTGCAATTTAATTTGATTTTTATTCATCTATTGCTGGCTTGAAATTATTCTTCACCATTTATGCATATTCAACTCTCTTGTCAATCAGTGACTTTAATCTACTTTAATCACCAAATTCCCTCACGCTTGACTTCTATAAACTTTTGTAAAAATGACCTTTGTAAGATATTTTCACTGGCTCATTAATAATTTTTACTCCCTCGTGCTCTTACTTTATCTTTTAGTATTTTTATTTATGCTGACTGATTTCATTCATATCCACTGATCGGCGCAGCTCTCTCAATTAATTGAGCTTTTTCTTTTTCTACTCGAGGGTCGGAAGCTAAACTTTATTATGGAATTCGTCCTCCATTTTTTTGTATAACGGTCGTCCTTGTTTCTTGATGAACTAGAGTCCTTCGTCTATAGTTCTTTTCCTCACTTAAGACTGTGATTTGATAAACTATATCTTCTTGATCATCTTTATCTTTTACTATTCTTTAACTTTCTGCTCTTGCTTCGCATTTTATTCTATTGTTTTGTGATATTGCTAATTCTTTTCATTTAAGATCTACTGTCGTTTCTTTTTGAGATCACCCTTCCACTTTTTGTCTTGATCATGTAACTATTTGATATATTCTTTCACCTGAAGGGTCTTCGGATTGTCATGAGACCAATAATTGTCGTTGCGTTTGAATAGACTGATGGGTAAATCAATGTTATTCAGCACTGATTCCACCTATTACGCCATTTCGAATGATATTTCAGGCGGAGGAGGTGGAGGTGCGGGAATGGTGGACTTCACTATAATTTTATTTTATCCGATCAGATCCAATACTTGTGTGGTTCGTGTATGCAATAGCTGATTAATATAGTTGAATCCATTTTCTTCGTGAAAAGATAGACCGTAGACTTGCAAATATTCCTCCTCTGTATTTACCACCGCATGATAGGTGAGTTTTTCTGTGAGGTTCGTCATATCTGAGATCTTGTTTTTGATGTCTTCGAAACCTGAAGTTTCTGACATTAATTTTTTGAATATTTAAGCTACTGTATTTTTTTAAGTTTGGTCTGACTTCTAGTCGATCATATAGTTTTAATAACTTAATTATATAACACCCATTACTATATTTTTTATGGAAGATAATAAATTAACTTAATATTAGCCATTATTTTTCTGGTCGAAAAGAAATTATCATGCTAAAATGATCATAATTAAAGTTTGAATTATGGATAATTTAAAATCATAGATGATATAATCACTATGTCTCATGGCGAAAATTCACTGCTGAATAATTAGTACTTTCTGCTTTGTCTGCTTTGTCTGCTTTGTTTGTTTGATTGTTGGAAAGAAGGACAAACTATTCCCAAATGAACTTAAAATCAGTCTCACTTTTATTTCTTAGTAAAGGAAAACTATCTTTCATTCCTTCAAGATCCATAAAATAAGTCATGTTGCGTAGGACAACTCTTTTGAATCTTTTTCGATATAAAGCTTCATCTAGTGCTTCCATTTTCTATCGATTTAAAAAATTGTCTTGAAAGTTTATAATCAATGTTTCAACATGTTCGAATTTATTAATTAGCCCAATGAGCTCATCGTATTGATTAAAGATATATTTTGGGTAGAACTTATTTCTGTAGCTACTCATTCTCATAATTGGATTGAAACAGAAACATACCATTGTACTGCAAAATGTCAACACATTTACACAGGTTGATCCCTATTGACATTTTGTTCCGTGGATTGATAAAGAAACTGTTTTGACATCTGATAACTTAGACTCAGTTTGAGATAATTTTTGTTCTATTTCCTCAATACTACCCACACCATTAATTTTTGTGCTGGAAAGAAAGGGAAGCACCTTTGTTGGGAAAAAGATATCTTTTCCGTAATAAGAATAGCATCTTGGGAAATAGGTTGTTGAAGTAGCATATTACTAGTGATGAGCGAGGGTCCACATCTGTTTAGGACAGTTGTGCCTTAGCCTTGAATGTCTTGACATTACTAGAGATATAATTCACTAATATTAATACTATAAAAATTGCAACAAGTATGAGAATTTGTGGCTTTTTTATGTTTTTATGAATCATATTCATTTGATAGTTTGTTATTCTAGTATTTTCCAAGTTTTCCTTGCGTGATTCAGGCTAATTCTAAAAAAGTTTAAAACGAATTAACACTATCTTTCATGCATATTCAACTCTACTAAATTATCAAATTGACATCATTTATCTTTAATTTTCAATTGATTCAATCATGAGCAATAAAAAGGTACGATAACTCTAAATTACTAACAGCTATTTTTATAATTTAAGAAAATTTACATAATAAGCAATAGAGTATCAAATTGTATTCATTTTTCAGAAACCAAAGTCGAACATATCTAAAAAACTTTGCTAAACTCCTCCCTTCGTCATTAGGACGACAGTAAAATTGCCACCACTTGAAATTAATATTTAAATTGTATTCTTAATCTTGAATTCTGGATTTAAAGGGGAAATGTTATAGTTTTGCAGACCTTCGATGGATCTGAGAACTTTAACACTACCTTTTTCCTTTTAGTTGTTGATGTTTTCAATTACAAAGCCAATCTGTTTTTCAATGTAATGATATGAGCATATATTTTTGCTGACTTGAACAAATTTACCATACCTTTGCGCTAAGTCCATGCAACTTTATTGAATAATATTGGGGTATTCCTCGTATGGTTTACGTTCAAAAATAGTGTTTGTATTTCCCATGAACATAAGGTTGATGTCATAAGGCTTGTCTTTCCATTATGGAATTATTATAACAATGTATTCTCCTGCTGTCAAACTATTCGTGAATTTTATCGTCTTTTGATTGGAGTAAATTGAATTAATCCAACGATAGCCGCTACATTATTTTTCCACCAAAATTATTCGAATCCAAGCATATTCATATGTAAGATAGGATCGATAGAATCTCTGTTCTTTTTGTATAACGCCTATCTGGCAATCTGTCGGCTCCTCTATTTTAAGGTGTCTCAAAACATATTGATTATGATTGGAACTTGATTGGCTTTTTATATTTTATTGCTTGATCATACAAGTTGCTGTGTAAAAATATTTATGCAAAGATCCAAGGTGAATGGTTGAAAACTTATGAGCAAACTCTTCAAAGGTTATTATTTTTTATGAAAAATTTCTTTATCGATCCATGTAAGCATAGAGTTTTTACTAGTTCTATGTATAAATTATTTTAATGGGAAACATTTGTTTGTTTTTATCTTATGCCAAGAGCAAAGTGTCTTCATTTCGTAAAGACTTATTTATTTTTTCGAAATTATGTCTCACCTTTTGTGGCTCCAAAAATACTCCTGTAATTTCTTCAACAAAATCTAAAGTAAGTCCATTGCCAAGACTATCATACGTTGAATAATATTTCGCATAAGCTTTTTGTAATAGAAATGGCCATATTTACAGAGCCTTCCCCCGCGACTATACATTCAAGAAGGCAGGAAATACCTTTTCTTACAGAGATTTATCTACTTTACCATTTTTCTTCTTTGTAATAACGGGAATATAATCATCAACAATCACATATTTCCATATATTTGTTTGAGTTTGATGTATCTTTACATAGTAAATACCCTATTTATTAACCTCTTGACTTTCGAACATCTTTTCAAGGATAGAATTCTTATCACGAATTAAGTTAAATGAAGTTGCCAAAAAATCGCTATCTCCCCCATTCTTTGAAATATGTCCTTTAAGAACGACACTCTTCTATGATTTATTTGTTGTCCAAACTGTAAGCTCACGATCTTTGAATATATCTGATATTCTCATCCACTCAATACATCTTTCTTCCTTCTCGAACATTTCACAGAAACTTTTCATCATTGAATTGTTCAAATACATTGAAGATTTAATCGGCGGATAGACTTAATCTATGTATTTTTCCTACTTCTCAATTAATCCAGTTTTAATTTTTTAATATTTGTCTTTTATTGCTTTATTGCCCACTGCATTCTCTGTTGATTGGTCAGTACTAACATGAGAGTTCGCACTCATTTGAGATTTCTTTATATAATTATATTTACCTGTAGACTATTAGATTCTTTTAGTTTTGTTTGAGAATTTTTTAAAATAGATTTTTTTAAAGACGATTTGCAGCTAACTTTAGAGCATACTCTTTATGAAGTATCGAAAGTAACGTTTTTATTTTGTGAACCTTTGGAATGATTTTATATTACAAAACTTTAGCTCATGTGGATGTTATGAGATCGCAATGGTTTATGACCTTATTCAATGTATCGGGTAGCCTTGTGAATTTTATTTTTTATCTATTGACCAAGCTTTGGATAAGGATCCCTTGTTTTACAGTCTTTTAATTTGGTAATTGAGTTTAAGGACTCATTTTATTTGTTGTGAATAAAGCTAGTTTTAATCTGTTTTTTAATTGATGGGCTTTCTCTAAACTATTGAGCGCTTTTCATAAATATTTTATCGTTAATTAATTACAATTGATAAATAATACTGGAGGATAAAATTATCAACCTAATGCCTAAACTTTATTAATATAATAAAACTGGAATGAGAACCAAAGATAGACGAACAATCACCACTATTTCTTTTTACGTAAACATGAAAATAAGAAATATTTCTTTTACCACTTCTTTATTTATTCTTTAATCTTTTAGTTTCTCTAATTCATCGACATCTCAAGCTCATATGAGTTCAAAGCACTCAGCTTTTCGATTTGCATAGATCTCATGTCCGGAATATTATATAATTTGAATAGATTTGTCTTTTTATTTTTACCTGTTTTTTGCTAACTAAATCGTTTGTGAGTGGATTACTATTTTACTACCAATTTTTTGTTCACCACTTCATCAAGATTTATGGTATTGCCCTTAAAAAATTAAACAGAGATCGTTTTCCTCATAAATCCATTCAAATTAATATTTGACTATTTTAATTTTTATAAGATACTCACAGGAACAAGTTTTGCCGTCCGTTTTTTAGGAAAAAACTTGACTATTCTGGCGTTCTGATTTTTAGTAACAAACTCAATAATTTCCATGACTGAATAATTTTGCTAATAAGTTTGATTATGATAAATTTAAGCTACTGATCTTTTGACATTCTCGTAAGTACTCTCGATATCCCTTCTTCCCTTGATCTGAAACATCTTCTTGCTGATATCAAATAGCTCTTGCACTCTCATAAAGACTGTGTAAAGATAACTATAATGAATGCAGGGATATATACGTGTTGCTGGAAAAGAAGCCCTCTTTGCTAAATGTGAGGAGGGTAGAAATTATGGATTTTTCCTCCTCTATATAATTTTAGTATTATTTGTTGTAGTTGTGAGGATATGAGAGATTCATTGCCTAGCCTTTGGACGACTCTTACAATAATCTTATGAACAGGTCCTCCTTTTTCTTAATGAGCTTGATAACCCGTGAAATCTACTCAATAAACAGCGATTAAGATGTTAATGGCTTGTTCATTTGAGTCTGGGCCCGTACATTTGGATCCTTTCTATAAATTCGGTAGATCATCTGAATAAGTTAATTATATTAAGTCATAAACCAAAAAAGGATGAAAAGTCCTGTATCATTGTTGAATCCCTCCAAAATCTGAAAACCGCCTATACTTAAATCCAGGCATGCTGAGTTTACTCTTATCTTCAAGACCTTGTCTCTTCGCTTTACTAAAACTGTGAGATATCAGATTTGAAAATTTAGAGGTGGCGTATTTTCCAATATTCTTCTCTTGAATATCATCTAGTTTAGTAGTTCAGTACATGAAATTGAAGCACGGATTTTTCTCTTATTTTTAAAAACATCAGTTGACTTGTCTTTAAAGTAACGTGGTGATGTAGCGTTTCTAGATTGAAGAAAGAATACTTATAGTTTGATAGTGCGTAAAGTCCCTTGTTTTTTATCTATATTGAGTCAAGTTTGTAAGTTCCTGGACCAGGTAAAGATTTTTTCTATTTTTAATCAAGCTCAGTTTTTATTCTTGCCCCCATGCATCCTCCTATTGTTGAACGATAATTTGGAATTTCATACCTATTTGGACTGGGACATTGCTTACTTCTCTTTAATGCTTATAAAAGGAAAGAACCAAAAGTGACCTTTTATCGACCTTCTCCAATAGAGGTGATATTACAGTAATCTTTTCGTTCAAATTCACTGATTGGCTTATAGGCTCCAGGTGGAGGTGATATGGTCTTCATGGCCATGCTGGTTTTCTGTCCATAGCCTAGGGTAGTCGTCCTTTGAGAAATTGTGGAAGGGATATTATAAAATGCTTCTGTAGTACTGTATTAAGACTGACGTACCTCGTCTTCTCCGTATAAAATCTTCTCGCTCTAGGAAATACATGTGCCTCTTTAGTCTTGGAAATATTAAGTTGGTGCGAAATGTAAGTTTCAGGATTGTTCATTTTATTTATAATTAAAAATAATAAATTCGTCAATGAGTTGAGGCGAGCCTAATCCATCATAATTCTCATTTAATCGACGAAGGGCTATTGATATTTAAATGGAATAATTAGAATAGTATATATATAAAATCGATTCTTCTATACATGAGAAAGTAATCCGAACGTAAAGTTCTAAAAAATGTAAGTCCCTATGAAATGATCAGCACTTGGAATAAGAATTAAATTCAGCGTTAGCGTATACTCAAACAGTTGGAGCAGATTGGATTGAAGACTGATGAGTACCAAAACTGCTCATTGAAGTCGCTGCTTGCCAAGGTTTAAGATATCATGAGGAACACTTACAGTATTAAATATCTTGGCCTTAATAAGAATGAAATGGGTATCATTTCACGCAGAATCAATCCTTTGGCAGACCAACAGTTCAAGATCAACGATAATATACAGGAAAGTTACTCAATCAATAAGTACTTCTACCCAAAGCCTCTCAAAACTGGCAAGAAAAATACTCATTCTGAAAAAATTAATGTTTAAAATTTAGAGAGTTAAATCAAGAAGGAGTTTGAATAGAATATGGCAGATATTCAAAAAAATAAAGAAGGGTTGACTCATTAGCGCTTTAATTCTACCAAATTTGGAGGCAGCTGGTATCGGACTCTTCCAAAAACTGCAAAGACTGAAAAGGCAGGAGCGAGGAGCCCAAAAAATAATGCGAGTGACTTGGCACTAAATATTGAGCCCAAACTGGAGCATAAAAAGTCTTACTCTCGATTTTTAAATCAGGGAATTCTTATAATACGTGATTGATTCATTATGTTCTTCTTAAGTATATATGAATAGGCTGAGACATTTTTTTGAGGTAGCATACAGATCCTATGATCTGCTTCATGTAAAACTACAATTTTAATAGTCCTGGTTCGTTTTTACTGATGTTCTAAACAAATAAAATAATCAGTAAACTTTTTCGTTTAAAATTTCCCCGTGTTAATTTTATTTCTGATGATGCTAGTTATAATTTTATATAACTTAAAACCCAGAAAATGAGTATTGATTTATTATTAATAAAATAGAACAAGAAACAATTAATTTCAGGTTTTCTTTAAGTTTGAACAGATCTCATCATTGGTTTAGTTAGTTTTTGAGAATAAATTATGAATAAAATGCAAAAAACGATTTTTTGCGCGCTCTCTCAATCCAATTGAATTGCTCAGAGTTTGAGGCCAAATATATATATATTTAAAACGTATTGATGCGATATTCTTTGTTTATTTTCCAGTATATAGCAAACTTTATACCAAAAATATATAATAATTCCTTTCGGGATGAACTACACACGATAGCTACCAAACGAATATCTTGACCTGTGCCCAGTTATTGACTAGAAATACAAAGTAGTGCTCAAACTCGGATTCGGAAGATTCTCCTAGTAATTCTTTTACTATCCAGAGTTAAAATGGGCATAAACCTCGCCACGAATCAACGAGTCGCCATTAAAATCATGAATCAAAAAATTGATGAAATTGAACTAGAGAGAGGTTATTAGGAAAAGGTATTGGAGATGTTTCTCAACGAACTGAAAATGTCCTTTGAAGCCAAACATCGAAATATCGTTTAAATTATCGACTTCAATGTGGGGGGTATCTACCGCACAGTGGATGGCAAAGTGCAGCGAATTCTATACTACGTCATGAAAATCTAGTAATATGGCTAATTGTTTCGAATCATCAACCAAACTGAACAGTTCAGTGAGAGAACTGCTCGCCACATTTTCAAGCAATTGATATCGGCCCTTAGACACATCCACAGTCGCCGCATCGCTCATGGCGATATTAAATCCTAAAATGTGCTGCTGGATTCAAAATTTAACATAAAAGTCGTCGATTTTGGGTACGCTCGTTACTTTAAAAACGAGCAAAGCCAAGCCGTTACATATGACGTTTCGAATGCAATTGGTACTGCAAAGTGCAATGCTCCTGAATTGATGAACAGTCATGGGAAAGGGTAGTACCTAGCTGACTCAATCGACATATTTGCTGCTGGATGTTTTCTTTTCTAGCTGCTCATGAAATGTGAGCCCTTCGCCTGTGCAGACATAAAGGATTAGTACTACAGCAAACTAACTAGCATCGACAAAAAAAAGTTTTGGGATATTTTTAGTGGCAAATTAAATCCAACAAGTGAGTTTAAAGGTATTTTTTCGTTTATTTAGATCTTATTTAAAAGATGTTGAATCCGAACCCCAAGGAAAGGATAAGTTTATCCGCAGTGATGAAGCACCCATGGCTGAATGGGGAAAGCATGACGAAGGAGGAGTTTAGGAAGGAAATGAGCATGCGCTTAAAGAAAGTTATGGTTAAAATTAGAAAAGAGCAGGAGAGTTAAATGAAACAGCGATCAATGAAGGAAAAAGGGAAGAAAGAAGTTTACCAGATGGAACTTCTTCCTATAGCAATGAAGAGAGAGTTTGAAGATAAAATTGCTTAACTTAGAAACATGCTTGCGACTAGGGATAAGTTGAGCAGCCATAGTGATGGTAGTAGTTTGGAGGATGCATAAAATTAAGATATAGCCAAAGGTTAGAGTAATCTGAAAATAAACAGATTATCAGAGGTGAAACGATAAAAAGAATAAGAAACTCGTAAGGAGTGATAGTTTTTACTGTATTTTATTTATTGTATCGAGGCTATGCTCCTCATTAATAATGATCATCAAATTGTGGTGTAAGTAAACGTTGAATCGATATCTTATTATCAAATATTAATCTTTTAAGTAGATATCAATGAAAAATAAATGATATGCTAAGCCTACACTTATGCCAAACTAATCAAATTAAGAATAATTCAATAATAATTGGCATCAAGAATTGGTTGACTAAGTTATCTTATAATTTTATTTAAATACATACTAGTATATTGTCGAATATCATTAGAGTTTCCCTTATCACAGACATTTGATTTGATTGTTGCCGAATTAAACTGATAGATAATAACTTATAAAAGTGACCCTTGCCTGCTAAATAAGGTGGGCACATCCTTCCTTTTAATTTATTCGAGAGATGCTGGTGCAAATAAGATATGTAGATTATTTATTATAAATTAGGCAAATGGAAAGAGTTTACCGTTTTATTGCGATTTTAATTCAGGAAGAATCTTTACTTATAAAAAAATCACGATGGCTTAATGTTATTTTAATGTTATTGGCATAAATTATATACTTTTAAATCCATAATAACTGTTATGAAAAATCAGCGCACAACTTACTCTGCGCGTTTATAATAATAGAAGCGCAGCATTATAGAATCGTTTTTGAAGGATTATATATACGGCACTAACGGAGAGTTTATGAAGAATGTCAATGAAGTGTAATACTCAACGAAGGAAACATATCAGGGAGAAACTAAATAAAAGAAAAAGCATGGAACTGGAATATTTGAAGCCAATAATGGAGATATTTATCTGGGCGAATGGGAAAATGACCTGTATTAGGGTGAAGGAATACTCATACGTAAAAACGGAGAGAGATACGAGGGACAAATGAAAAAGGGAGTTAAGAGTGGAGAAGGAATCTACTATTACCTTGATGGAAGGGTCTATAAGGGAAACTGGGTTGATGATTAAATTAGTGGATTTGGCGCAGAGGAGGGTTCTAATTTTTATGAGGGAGAGTGGCTGCATGGCTTGTGGCATGGCAAGGGGTATTTACGGCTGAAAGATGGATCAATATTTGAGGGCCAGTTTTTTCAGGGAAAACCTGAGGGGATAAATAACTTTAAAAATTAAATATTAGCATTTTAGGGGGAGGTCAAAGATGGATTTGCGGAAGGTTAGGGCAGAATAAACTACAAAACAGGTGAAAAACTTGAAGGGAAATTCACTCAAAACGATATTTTTAAGGGCGTTCTAACCTTTAATAATGGAGATAAGTATGATGGATAGATGAAAGACGGTGAGTTTTCGGGGTAGGGTACATATCGATATGCGAGTGGCGACTACTTTACAGGAAATTATAAAAATGGAAAAAAGAATGGTTTTGGTAAAATGCTATTTGTCAATGGGGATATTTATGAAGGCATGTGGCAGGGCGGATTGAAGCATGGTCGAGGCACATACAGTTGGAAGAATGGGGTAATATTTTAAGGTCATTTTTGGTTAGATAAAAGATAGGGCCAAGGTATCCTTTTTTACCCAAATGGTTCAAGGATATAAAGCAATTGGCGTAACGACATCAGAGACGAGTAGTATCTTTACTTTTAATTTTCGTAGCCGAAAACCACCTATAAATTATGATCTCATAATGCGCTGTAAATATAATTATCCTTACTTGCATTACTTCAAATATTTATTTTAATTTTATTAATACTTTAGAATGTTTAATCTCTGCCAAATTGTGCAGATACACGAACATCATTATCACTAAGTAGTAGTTCCTCCTCGTAATCACAAAGTCAAGCCCAGACCTCACTCCTAATAATTTTCAAAAACAGGGGCGAATGGATTTTTCAAAAAGAAATATCCTTCAAGCAACTACTCATCCTAAACTCATGCTTCAGCTGAGAAGGACCAAAAAAATAGGAAAGGTATTCAAGTGATGAGTAAATAACCAAGTAAACATCTTTTCATTTAGAAATAACAGATTTTTCTGCTCACCACACTTTCACTGTTCGTGACAGCTGCTCTGAGAGACAGAGCAAAGTCAGCAAGTCCCTGTATTAGCAAACCTGTAGCAGTCCTACCCCTGTCTTATCTCGTCCCCCAAAACTCATAGATATTAGAGCAAATCGTGCACAAAAAAATCCAATTTACTCTTTAAATGTGATTGAAAAATGTATAAATGCCAAATAAAATTTATAAATGTCTTCACCTGTTCGATAAGTGAATATTCCAACTGCAGTAGAGGATTTGACTCATTCAAGCCCTCATTGCTTGAGACCCACCTAAATATCGATTTCGCGTAAAATTAAAGACAATACAATTTTCGGATTTGCTAGCCAGAATATAAAATTAGATTCTTCCAACCAAATTTAACCCCAATTTGAAAAAGAAGACCATTGGGAAAGCAAGGACTAACTCTGGAAAAGTCAGGAGTATTATCTCTTTAAAAAATAATTAATTGCGGGAAAGAAAAAGCGAGATTTGAAACTGACTGATTCTAAACTATAAAATTAAGATGATTTCCCAATTAGAAAATCAATAAAATTGGGAAAAGTTTAAAGGCAGTTGTTTGATGCCATGTCAATCACATCCTTCGATATGGAGAATTTAAATGAGGAAATTAATGTCGAATAATCCATTTTAATCAACAGAAAAATTGATACTTTTTCTCACATAACTCCTGTGAGAACGATAAGAGGTGGATAAATTTGTCTGGCAGTTGAAAAAGACATTAACTTTGTTGTTTGCCTGAAAACATTTGGCGAGAAAGAGGAAGAATCCTACCTTCAAGAATCTCATCTACATCAAATTACAGAGAAAAATCAAACCCATATCCTATCGTTATATCAAGTTCTAATTGAGGAAAATTATGATAAAAAAATCATTTTCGTTTAAGAAGCTTTTGAAGCTTTTTTAGACTAATGGATAGAGAAAAAAAAGAGTCAACCCCATCAATAAGGAAATATTAAAAAAATGATGAGGTGTCTTGAGGAAACTGTGGAAAATGTAATCATTCAATTTAATAGATTGGAGTATTGCCTGGTTGAACTTTTTAAACTGGAAGATTTCGTGGTTGTTAATGACAAAGTTAAACTTCATCTGCTTACTAAGTTCAAACATCTTTCTCAATGTTCTAATCTCAAACCTATTTCAATCTTATAGTCTCATCAAAATTTGAAGCATAGCTTTTGTTAAAAATTAGGACGTCAGTTATATGACTGATTTCCTTATTTTGATAATAATTACGTTTATTAACTCAATTATTAATAGATTTTTAGTCGTAACTTTATTTATATTTTTTATTACCAATCTCTTCTTAATTCAGATTTTATTAGATTTATTAATATGAGAAATGAGTTAAAAAAAATACTCAAATACAGTAAGAAATATTCTAAGTAAAAGCTGACTAAAATACCATAAAAATCTATGCTAAAAAACATTGTTGAATAAAAGAATTTTGATTATTCAGCAGAAAATAAATCAAATGAATAACCCATCAAAGATGTTTCACAATGTAAAAAAAAGATAAACTATGAACTAAAACAATTTAAGTTGTTAACGCAATGGAAATAAAATTCCAAGTTAAAGCTAAAGCCTCATTTTTATACGTAAGATTAATAATAGCCGATCTTTATCTCGATCAAGGCTCATAATGTATAGAAAAAGATCCCTTGCTTCAAAAAGAAACTATCTACTTTTTTAAAAAAAGGTTTAGTCTTTCCGTTGAGAGCGAAAACATTTCGAAAAGATAGTTAAGAGAGCTCGCCGTCCTTGATGAAAAAAGAAAAATTTTATACTTCCCGACAGCAGGAGGATTACATTACTCCTTTAATCCACAGATTTTAGACCAACCACTCGGAAATAAGCTATAAATTCAATACATCTACTATCGAAAATTAGGAGCGAATTCAATTGCAGTCAGACTTAAACAATCAATCGATCAAAAATGCCAGTCAAATGAATAAGCCCTTTACATTGAGGCAATAACGGATTAAAAGAAAAAATATGATTGCAAAAAATAAAAAAAGATTTAGTATAAAAACTTTAGAAGCAGCTGAAAAATCATCATAACCAAAAAGTTCGCCTTTGTTTTAAAGAAAAGGAATTTCACTTTAAGGTACAAGCAAAAAAATGAGTTTACATGTTTGTGAAGACTCCAGTGATAAGTATTCTCCAATTGGATTGATAATCTTTGGAAAAAAACGTAAGGAAAAAGAGCTCTTAGCGAATAAATGAGATTTATTTATTTTCGTTATATTTACTCTATATTATCAGTAAAGTTAGATGAATTCGGTAGATGTGAATAAGCAATACGTCAGGGACAATATTAATCCTTCCGAGCAAGAGTCATTTTATGACTTTTTTATCCATCTGGAAGATCATGACCAATTTTAACATTGGAATTTACCACGAGTTATGCAGGTACTAATTTTTATACTCAGGCTGTCAGTCTATTCAAAGCCCAGCAATCACTTAAAAATAGTAAAGTTATCGTCAAGCCATAAATAAAAAAAGGCAAGAATGCAATGATCAATACTCCAACAAAAAACATTGCCGTATCATAATTACTCTAAATCATCTAAAAAAAAGAATAATCACGATTTTCACCAAAGTAGGTAAAGTCAAATTAAAAGTTGTACACCTCTTTAAATTTGCTGGATTAAATTGAAAATGAAAAAGCCATAAAGATTATGGAGGAATTAACTGACAAAAATGGCAATCTTTTATTTGGAAAGAGCGAAGAATGGTTAAAAGAAACAAATCGAAAAATAAATGGAAGATCTCAGCCAAGAAAGGATATCTTTTAATCATTTGATGCCTTTATCAAATAAAACAACCCTCAGTAAAATATAACTTTGCCCTATCCTCCAGACAAAAAACCATAGTTCAAAGATAATAGTGGAGGAAGTCCCACAAAGCAAACTAACGACAAAACCAATAAATAAAAATGCTAACAATCGAACTAAAATTCAATTGGTTAAAAAATTGCTGAAGGGATAAAGCTCAAGGATAAGTTATTTAAATGGAAACTTACTTCCAAAATTAAATGCTTAAGAAATGAAGCCATCACAAATTGTTAAAATTTAGCCATAGTAAGTCACGAAATGGTGCATCGTATTTTTTTGCCTGACTACGCCATTTATTGTATAAAAACATTCCCGTCGAATTTATAAACAAAAAGGACATACGATGATTTCATTCAATTGCGAGACATTTTATAAAAAATGTTTCCTGGCGTTAAAATACCCTACTTATAAAATAAAAGTTGGCTGGCTGAGAGTGATATTACTCTCATTAATAAAAACAAAATTCATCTTTAATATTTCCTGAGAGGAATTTTAGAGCATCCCATTCTCAGCACATCATCAATCTTTAAAGATTTTCTTGTAATTTAAAGCCATAAGATGATTAAAAAAAAGAATGAGTAGTATGAAAATTTACCACCAATCAGTTCCCTTTCCACCCTGTCAACATAGAAAGGATACACATAAGTGGTTCTCTCTTAATAACAGCATCGAGTGATTGAGGAACTTCCTAAATGGTAGGGATTCATCGATATTTATTTTGAAAAATGCATAGAGTTGATTGGAAATTTAGTGGCTCAATACGAAGCCATAATTCAAACCTTTACCCAGCTGAGCACTCTATCTTCTGAAATGTCCACTCAATCATGGAATTTGAGCTTAATTCGATAAAACCATGAATAGTTTATTTAATTTTTCACCAGGCAGGATACTTATTATGATAAATGCAGAAAATAGATGGAGATGGATGCTTTACATCTGAAAGATAAAATTTTGCCCTTCCTAAAATACGAAAAAACCAATATCAACTACTTTACTCCCCTCATCGATAAAGTTACAGATTTGACGTCAGAGTATATTAAAAAAATGTAAAATGAGCCTGAGTCTCCCTCATCATCATCGTAATAGCATTCAAAGGATAAATTGAACGATATTTATTTTCCAGAAGGGCTGTGGTAATAAAGCGACAACCTTGCCGCGTTTAAGTATCAAGTCGGTTATCTGAGCCATCAGCTTGTTGACTAATCAAAACATTTTAGCAAGCGTCTGATGTCTAACATGAATAGAGTGTGGAAGTAGTTAATCGATAAATCGCATCCAAACAAGCAGAATGCTCTGATGATTTCTAAGAAAAACAGTTTTTGATGTTTATCTATATATTTTCTGTAGTAAAATATAAAGATTGCTATTCTGACTAAATTATTCATAATATTAAACGACTAGTATGCACCTAAATTTAAAATCAGACCTGCCTAGAATAACCCTTTCAGTGTTTAAATCACTACAGGACAGCCAAAATCTGTTCGATTTTTAGTCACCCATCACTGAGGAGATCTACATCGTCAATGATTCTGCTCATATATATCGCAAGAGAGAAGGTGATAATTTCAAAGGCAAAAAGATCAAAGTTGTCACCCAGAAGGATGCTGCTAATGGGGACCTCCCAGATTTTAATTTCCAAATGCTCTTTTCCTTAAAAATAAAAAACTTGAAGAATCAATTTTAATACCTGATTGATAGACCTGAAAGCCTAACTGCGATTGCCTAAACTTAAATTGAACAGTTTAATGCTTTCCCCTACATTTGCCTTAGCAATCATGGTCGATCAAACTAAATCACAACATATAAGATAAAGGAAGGAAATATCCTTAAACTTGGTAAAATATACTTTAGAATTTTATAATCAAGAGGAGGATCTGTCATTATACCTGATATGATAGAGAAGAAATAGTTTAATTAAGCAAAAGGCAATGAGAAAGAATAAAATATATAAAGTAAAGTGTGCCGTATCTGCCTGATGGAATGTGATGAAATGAATGACTTAATTTCACCGTGTGATTGCAAAGGAAGCTGCAAATATGTTCATTTATAATGCTTGCAGACTTGGATCTATAGCAAAGTGGTGAGACATGAGAATTCATTAGTTACTTCATACTCGCTAGCCAAATTCTAATGTTAGCTTTGCAAAAAAACTCTGCCTAATCGTATCAAAGTCAATGAAAAGACTAAACAATTAGTTTAATTTCATAAACCAGATAGTCCTTATCTTGTCCTTGAAAAATTATAGCAGAACTCAAAGGATAAAATTATATATGTTCTCACTCCAAACCGGCAACCAGTGAGAATCGGTCGGGCAATGAATCTTGAAATGAGAATCAATGATATCTCAATTTCACGAGTGCATGCTAGTATTGAGTTTAATGACGGCTGCTTTTATTTAAAGGACTTGGGGAGTAAATTTGGCAGTCTGATCCTGATCCAATAAAAAGTGGACATAAGCTAAGTGATGTGTTTGCAGTATGGAAGTAAGCTCTACAAAATGTAAGTGATGCCCAATATTCACCCGCGCGCTTTAGCTTATATTTGATAATTAACGTTATATTACTTTATGATCACCCTCATAATAAATCCATTATAAATTGATTCGTTAATGCTTAATCCAATCAATGACAAACTGGCCAAAATGTTTAATAGAAACAACAAATCAAATCTAAAAACACTTGATCAAACAGACAACAACAACAGTACCACTTCTTTCAGAAAGAATTTAAACAATGAAAACGATTCTTTTATCAGCAATCAAGCCAAGAAAAATCAAGTCAAGTTCAACAAATTCTAGCTACCGAAAGCAGCCAAATGTTAAGGAGAAATCTCAGTGAAGTTCAAGTAGTGTTTGGAGGATAACTCTAAATTAAAAGAAAAGATTAAAACTTATGAGATGATGGAGGAGTATTATCTCCAATAGCTTTAAATGCGAAAAACAGAGCAATCCAATTTGGAATGGAGGCTTTCTCTCCTGAATGAATAAATTCAGTGCAACCGACCCTCTCATGCAAACTCGACCCTCACTCTTCAAAAAAGCAACATCCTCTCCTAAAAAAATCAGTTAGGTCGACTGGGTTTAGAGAGTGATTCAAGCCTATTCTCGCTTGTCGAGCAGCTGTAGTCTTGATCTGATATTTGATGTTATTATTGATATAGGTATCTGGAATTTGTATAGTTATCATAAACTTTCCACCTTCTGTATCTTGGACACTATCTACTATAGAATCTCATTTTTGGTTGTTTTCTTTAATTCTTTGTACTATTCACTGAATTATGAAAGCCTAATTTTTTCACCAGCCAACGCTTGGGCGAACTGGATATTGGTTCTACATTATTAAATGATTACTTTTTAAAGAGTTCAGTCTCCTTAGAACTTTATGGAACGCATACACCGTCCTCTGGATGTTTGAATATATCTCTAGCCATTCGTCTGTAAGACCTAGCTGGCAATCTGGTCACAAATCCCTTCTTTTTGAAATATTGTTTTTCTTACAATGCAAATCTCTTTTATTCGTTGCTCATCCCCTCAGTATTTTTTGACTTGAGCATGTACTATAGATAGATCTGCTCCGAAAGGTTAAGATTATTGAACTTTTTAAGTGCATCAGGATTCTTCATTAGTCTCTTGACGCGAGTGTACTTTTCATCTCCTCTTTCTTCTTCAGTAGCTTCAAAGTCGTATTCACGGTTGTCCTTGAAAACATTTTTGACTAAGTATATCTCCTCTTCAAGTTTGTTCTGAATTAATGTTTTTATATAGTCCGGTCGTAGCTTTGCAGAAAATTGTTGATCGAAATAGAAGAGCTATCCTTTGGTGAGTTTTCGTTCCATTTACTCTCTTTCATTCAGAAGTTGTTTGACTACAGTCTTAATCTCATTCTTTAGCCATTATTCGTGAGTCATGGAGCTGAGTATCTTCTTACAATATTAATTATATTCCTTGAACTGAGGATTTACAAAATTGACGGGTATGAAACTGTCTTTCCCGCAAATCTTATGGATGTATTTTTAGAACTCCATCATATAGTAGAAGTAATTCTGAACGAGACGTTTAGTATCCTGTGCTGTATCATGCTGCTAGTTAAAATATAGCCTCATTGATCTATCCTGATACCTTTCATCTCTATTCTCTGCAACAAATATTTGAGAGTGCTTAAGTTTATTTTATCTGTTCAGATACGTTAGTAAAAATTCAGGCTCAGCTATAAACTTTTCATTCAAGAAGCGATCATATATCTTTTTCCTATCTTTAGCAATAAGCAGCATGAGTCCCTCGAAGCTGTAAGGCATGGCAATATCCTGTCGATTCTAATATGCAACTTTAAGTCTATTAATAAAGTCAATCAATTTACTTTGAGGCGATTTAATATGTTTTTTAGCATTGGAATGCATGTCCATGAGAAAGTAGAGAAAAGTGATGATTTTAGCATCGAGTTACTCATGAGTGATGGTATTGCTATTGAAATGGAAATCAATGCGATACTTCTCACGAATGTAATCAGTCAACTTCTAAATCTATACATTTTCATGTTTTTTGTTTTTGATGTCAATCAGCATCTCCTTGATGAACAGCATGTAAAGATAACTTGATACGTATTCGATATCATATTTCAAGAAGTCGGTATATTTTGATACGATGTCTTTGTTTATCCACTTGTCCAGTATACCTAACTATTATTTTAGAAGCAATTTTCTATTACGATCTTTTTAGAGGTTTGTAAATTATTTTAGAGTACTATCCAACACCGACAGGAATGATCTTCGGAATTCACCAGGAATGAGACGTTCGTTTAAATAGTAAGGGAAGACTTCCCGCATGCGTTCCTACTACTTAAACTAATAGAATGGAGTAAATAGACCTTTTTTTATTATTAAACTTCTCTCATGTTCAACTTCTGTCAATTTATCCAATTTATCCTTTCTGATACTGGCGATTTCGGTTACGATTTCTGAAGCGAACTCTCCATAGGTTTCTTTATGCTTATCACTATTTTCGATTAAGTCGAAAAAGTTTTGTGCAGTCCATCCCAGATATCCTGCTAATTCTTCAGAAGTCCTTGAGGCCTGTAAGATCAGTTATTTGTAAATTAGTGCTTCTGCCATAATCTAAGGTTTATCATCATATCTATCTTTAATAGCTGCCCAGTTATCCCTTTCAAGCTGTTCATGGCCAGCAAGTTCTTCAGAGGTACCAAAGAATTTTGGTAGTTATTAATCAAAATGCTTGTTAAATTCCTCGGATGGCAAAGTGCCCTTGGACAGATCCTCTGAAAGTTGTTTGAGTGGTTCATTGGTCTCGATATATTTATTGACTGAACTGAAGATATCCCTGCCCTTGTCATCAAAATAGATGGGTCCATTATATGGAGTCTAGGCTTTCTGTTTATTCTCATATTATGACCCATTATACACGATGTTACTGACAACTATATCTTTAACTCGCTTGAATAGGTTAATTTTCGTTTCTAAGCCCATCATTTATGCTGTCTTTTCTTAGAATTGCGCGAATCTATCATCGAATTTAGACTTGAAGGTCGTCTTGACCTCCTTTACTATTAGCTTCTGCAATTCAGCAGACTTGAAATTTTTCAAATATTCTTCACGTTCATGCTGATATTTCTTTAGATATGGATTATTTTAAGCAAGATGAGAGAGTCTTTGTGCAATCAGATCGCTTTATTTTTACAACTATAGCTTCTTATGCACATTTTACCGGAGTAGGTTTACATCGTATACCTGACTACTATAGTTTATCTTCGAGTTATTCAGGAATCGGCGTACTTCAAAACTCTGCTCTGAAAATTGTCTGTCTGAAAAATTTTAACGGTTTAGATAAGTACGGACTGAGTCGGGGATATCACGATAGTAGTCGTTGTAGGGGTGTAGTGAATAGGAGGGCACTTCATGCTCAAATTTATAGTCTCCCTCTCTTGATGCAAAGTAACTTTCTATTACGTTTTTTGGGACTGAATTCACTCCTTTATTTGTGTATTTATTCTAAAGGACGTATTGACTGCTGTTGCTATATACTCTCATTTGAAGAGTGCTGTTCTCTGTTAGTCTCTTAGCAACGGCATACTCTGTTTACACACAGGTGATCCAACTTTAATTTTATGCTCTTTTGAGTAATTAGAAAGTGAGATGCAAAGCAAGAGGATCTGCAGCCTTAATTCTCTTCAATGCTGTTTCTGCCCATTCGCTTTTCTCCTCCTCAAGCGCACTAACAATCTCTTCAATGCTGTCTTTTCCAAATATATGATCGATCTTTGCAATATCAAATCTTTTGATCTTTATCCCAGTCACATCATATACTTCGATGAGGTTGTGCTCTTTTAAATATTTCAAAGGTCTCTCCAATCTCATTAAGAAATAATTGTTAATATTACGACCCTCGTTTTCAGAAAAACTGGTGAAGGGATTTGTGGCATTAAAAAAGTCAGAAGACGCAATCATATGTTGATTGGTTGCAAACTTAAGGTTGACGTTACGGGAAGGTTGAGATAAAAGTTCGCTCTGTCTTAATTTTAATTTTTTCCTAAAAAGTCTCCTGTTTCGGCGAACTCTCTTACGTTCTACATACTACAGCGCATTAGTTTTTTAGAAGTCGAAGTATTTAAACTTTTCACGGAAGAAGAGATTAGCCTAGCATAGCTTCTTACGAATCTAGTTGTTATATACCCCATCACGGATTCCTCCCTTCAGAAAACCCAATTGAGCCATTTCCTCAGAGTTAATCTATTAGGATGTTAAAGCTAAATAGTAGCCAAGATGGAGGGGGAGTCGGGCAAGTCGATGAGAGCCACCCATCACAGGCACCATACCCCGGCTGACTTCATCAATTTTCAAATAAGAATCTTTATATCCAAGAGGCATGCTCATCATAGACAGTAGATATGCCCCTGCACCTTTAACCCCACCTGAAATCTGACCGATCGTAGGTTTATTAAGTTTGGCAAAGATAACAGCAAGTTTACTGAGTTGATCGAGATAATGCGGATCTTAGGTGAGTCTTTTGTAGTCTACGCCATGAGAAAAGACTCCCTCTTTAGACTCGATGAATATGTTTTCGACTGCGTGGTCATAATGATAGCTAAGCAGAAAGCGTGCTAATTAATCTGCAAACTAAGCTGTGATGATCTGAGTGAATGCGTGCGTACATTTTGATTGGCGGGTTGGTTGAAAACGCATGCTCCAAGTCTTTGTTCTAGCCGACCCACAATAGGAAACTACTTCTCTAAAATCGTACGAAATCAATTTTTCTTTGGTTGAGCATCGATTTTTGAGTAAAGTCTATTCGTGGCACAGATATTCCATAGCGGATGAGCCTGGTGCAAATTTTAATCATAACTAATCAATTAATGATGAAATATTAATAGATTGATATAGCAGAAATCAACTCATCCTAAGATATTGATTTAGCAATGACTCAAATTATGAATTCGTGCCGACACATGCTCAGCAAAATTGAAAATATATATAAAATACGATATATCAAGCGTTCTATCTTTAAAAAAATGATGTTTTGTCCTCATTGATGAGAATAAAAAATGTTGATGAATATTAGTAAAGGTATTTAAATGTTTGATAAATTGAAGAATTGTAAAGAATACTATGGGAAAAAAAGAAAGTTCCATCAACTATAAGAGGTTTATTAGTGACTTTAACACTCTAGTTTAGTATACGGAAGATGAAAGACCACTGTATTAACGACCGAATTTCGACAGCATCGACACCACATATGATAACAATTTACTGAAGAATCAGCATGGTCAAAATATATTTATGCAGGTGAAAAATACAGTATTGGATGTGATATAGAATAATTCAAACATTATGGGCCGGGAATCTATCTGCTCTTTAAGTTCACAAAACTACTCATTGCTCTGTTCATCATGATGAGCATCTTTGCTGTCGTAAATATCGGAATATTGACTTCAGGCAGTATCTACTCCAATTTAATGCGTAAGTTTGAGTATATTTAGAAAACACGAACACTTTTCAGATCCAAATTGCCGTAACAACAATTGGGAATATGGAATAGCAATATTATCATGTTGTTCCTATAGTATATTTCGTCAGCTTAATATTGTTTACAGTTGGAATCATCTACTGGAGAGAAAAGTAACCTTTTGAGGTTATTGAATGTTTCTAAACCAAAATACTGCCATCCTATTATACTGTTATTTTAACAAAAATACCAGAGGGGTATTCGGAGTCAGAAATAAAAACATTTTTGGAAGAATAGTTCGGAGAAATCAAAGAGATTTTTTCAGTTAAAGAGTTTAACAATGATATTTTTTACTACAAAAATATTAACGAAATCATTCAGGAATATAAAATGTAGCGTAGTTTGGTTTTCATAAATCGAGATAAACGCAATACTCTCACTCTCATTAATCTTTTTAACGAGTTCTATGATCATTACTTAAAGATGAAGGAACAAAAAAGACCAAGATATCAGCCTGCCTTCGCTTTCATCACCTTTAGAGATGTAGCAGCCCGAGAGAGACTTTTGACCATTTACAATTCAAATACCTTTGCATCTTGCTGTTATCGCTCATAAGTGGATAAGAAACTTCTCTACAAAGAACAGATTCTTCACTTTTAGCCCTGCAAAATGTAACCAGACGCTATCAATTGGTAGAATGTATCCTTAACTACCAAAAGCTCAGCCCTCAGAATCCTTCTTCAAATAGGTTTGCTTACTTTTGTTCTAATAATAAGTGTGGCAATAATTTATCTTCTCGCCTTGGCCCAAACAAATTTATCCGTCTCTTCATAAGCTAATTACAGTCGTGACCAGATACTACAGTTAAATAGCAGTGAAATAATAAAAAGCTATTGCCTAAATCTGCCCATCTCCAATTTTTTCTAAGATAGTTAGCTCTGCAGCCAATATAAAGAATTATTTATTAACATAATTGTACTGCAGATCATCCTTCCCTTAATTATTTCCATCCTCAAGTTTATCTTCACTGAAATCATGAAATATTTAGTCATTGTTCGAAGACATTCCACTGAAATCAAAAAGATTTAATCCCAAATAGTCATCACTTTTATATTCTACTTCATCCTTTCTGGACTTGTACAGTTAGTTATTGATATTTAAATCATTACCAATGAGGGATCATCCATCTCCATCAGCAACTTCTTCTCATCAGTTTTTTATAATATTTATAGTCTGTTTCCCATACAATCAAATAGCATCTCACTCTACTCTGATTTCAGCATTTCATGGTACCTCAACAACTCAAGCAAAATTGTCCTGATTTCTATCTTGTCTTTTAACATCTCTTCCCTTTTCAGTATTGTTTACAGTGTGGTGAGAAAGTGTTTATGTAAGTATCTCGCATGCAAGCAATAACTAACAGTATAAATGAATAAATACCTGAAAGGAGAAATCATTTAAATTTAATTTATATATGCTTTTGCACTCAGTATCATCTTTTTCACTTTGCTATTTGGACCTGTCATGCCTTTACTTTGGATACTTGGATCATTGTCTCTTACTTTGCTTTACTGGTCTTATAAATTTATTTTTATCAACTATTGCCAACCTCCATTAGTTTATGGCCACAGTATCAATCATCTCATAACCAAAACAATTCTTATTGGCATATGTTTTTCGTGTTTAACTATCCCCTTACTTATCGGAGGGGTTGTTGAGCCCTTGTCAGTCTGCCAAAGATACATCCGTTTTCTCTACTATCCGATTTTGGGAGTAGTAATCCTCTTATATATGTTCTTCAAAAAGGTGACATTAAAAATAATCTCATTGGCAAATCATTTTTGTGAGTAATAAAATGAAATTGGCAGAAAAAATAGAGACAGGCTGCCAACCATTATCAGTCATATAAGCTATACTAACAACTAATTGCCCTCTTATTCCATGCATGAGAATTCGCATTATTAATCGATTCTCAAGATTTTATATACAATGAATCTCAACGAAAGAAACCGCGGCACTTTTATGTTGAACTAAAATCTTAATGATTTTCTATTTCAGCAAAGCATGTAGAATTCAGAGAAAGAAGGTAATCCTTTCTCGCAATTGGTTCATGAAATTAAATAAGATCGTTAAAAGTTTAAGCGTGAGAATGTAAAATCATATTACAATCCTTTTAATTAACATGATAAAAACGTGTCTGAAATACACAAGATATATAAATAGTTAAAGCATAAAAATAGAATTTCTAGTCTGCAACCAGCCACCAATGCTCTGAATTGTTTATTACCATTTAACAAGTCTGATAGAATTATCTAGCATATGGAGTCAAACGAACCATCTGAAAAGATTAACAGCAATTAAGAATAAATGGAAAGTTAAAGAAAACTCATCTCAGTCGAATCAAAGGTTTAGAAAAATAACAATAAGTGATTGCTTCATAATTTATTATATGATTAATTGATTGATGTGATAGGCATATAATATGATCAGTGTTGTATCTTTTGCTGCTTTTGCATTTGCTTTTAGTAGACACGCTGCAACATATTCGTTTCAAGTGCCTAATCTGAATGATATCTTCGCTTGGAACCAAACATTTGATGCTCCTCTTCAATTTTGTACTAAAAGTGATCAAATGTTCTTTTGATTGGTTTATACCGCATTTAATCCATATTGCCTAACGCATCAAACTACTTTTTTTTCATCAACTAAATGTAATTTATCCTGTCTGTCACATTTATATATTTTCCAATATTCTGAGTGTTAACACCTGAAAAAGGATCGTATTTCCTGTATTTGATCAAAGGAGACAATTCCTAATAGTCCTTTTATTCCATGGCAAGGATGATTTCTTAAAATATGTTGCGTCTCTTAAAGCATTAATTAAAGAATTGGATAATTTGTTCCTTTATTGTACATTCCAGTCTAACCACAGGTTCTACATAACAGAGAATGTCATTAAATGGTTTTAGCTATTCATCTTGAATAAAGGTAGGATTATTAAACTGCTCTTTTGTATACATTTAATTTTGATTGGCTCTCCTCAATAAATTCAACAGTATCTTTAAGATCATCTTTTTCTATTCTCGTCTTCTGAAGGTGGTATTAACCTGAGTCAGAACATATATGAGAATGAAGGCATCAAATTAATGATAAATTCTATTTTATGATTCGGTCAGTAACTTTTAGAGACAAATGGGTTGTTTTAAATAAAAGCAGCAAATAATTTGGATTATCCTGTTTCGAGCATTTAAGAGGGTGAAGGAACTTACATTACTTCGCTACGAGATTTTTTCCTATATAATATTGGCCACTTGATTCAATTAATGTAAGGCTGTGGATTTCATCTTATCTCCATGAACCAACAAATAATTTGACATTAGAATCAGCTGATTGTTGATTTGTTCATCTATGCTGAACCCAATATTAGGGTCATCATCTGGGTAATGAGCAAAATAGGCCAGTCCTCCCATGAGAATGTTATACAACTAGGATCTCATTTCCAAACTATCCCCACTTAGAATGGTGAATTTGTTAAAAATAGCAAAAAATTGAACGCCTTGATACTAATTCTCCAAGCATACTTTCCCGACTTTTAAGAGAAATGGCAAGTACTCATTCGGTAATACTGTGTATTGATCAAGCAGACAATCGGCCAGTCTCAATATCTCATCATCCAAATACAATTTGTTCATGTCCTCAATATTTTGTATGAGTAAAAACAGCTAATTTTGAATGTGTGGCTTGCCACGACAATGGTCACCCTATTGAGCTATAATTTTGCAGATTGATATGTAATTAAGAAGATGGTTAGTGGTATAATTTCTTTCTCCCCTCTATATTTTTGATAGTAAAATATGCATTTATTGCTAAGCTTGCAGTCTCATGATCATGGCGATGCTACAAATTGTGTCGTCACTGATTCTGTCAATGAATTTCTTAATAATTTTACCTAAAATTGTCCATTTTTCCTAAAAGTTCTATATCTTTGTGAATTTTCGTATGAATGCTTCAAGGAAAGGCTCGCAGAAATAATATTCGCATACGTTGACTACGAAATCAAGGGCAAATAGTTTGAGTGACTGTGAGGAATGAGAATCAACAACAACTTAAAATAAGTAAATTCCTTATTCGTAGTTATTGGAGTACAAAGCTGGCCAATGGACCGTCATTGAAGTGAAGAAATATACTCTTTAATAGTCGTTTAGTTTAAAGTACAACTCTTGCACTATTAATTTCTGTAAAATCTATTTAAGTTATTAGTGCTTTAGCACTTCGTATGAAATAACTGAAAGTATGAACAATGCTGAGCTGACTTCCATCGGCTTCATAATTAACATTTATGGGGGAATTGTCTCTGACAAACTTTTCTGGTTATATTCGAGGGAATATCTAAAGTATTGCACGATGAATATGAATATATTCTAATCTTTATCCACCATTAATTCAATTATTTTTGATATTTCAGAAAGGATGCTTTCAAATTAATGATTTGAAAAGCAAGATTACAACTACTGGAAAAGTTAAAGTGGTTGTTCGTCGTACACTTTTCTTTTTGCTTCGATTTATTGAGAAATTATGGGGATCAGTATTGAGTTTAAAACCATGAGCATCTATTAGAAAGAAATCTAATTAACTTATAAATAGATGCCTAGAAGTGAGATAAATTTTTATGCCAGTTAGCTGTGAGTTTATCGTAATAGAGTGTAATTTTAAGCCAAATACTTCAATGTGTGTAGTAGTTCTTTAATAATACTATTGAGTTGGATTATCAACAAAGATTTATTCTCACTATGGTTATGCATTAAAATAATCAACAGGTTGACATGCACTAAATTATATTATGATTACCTCTTGCTGCTTATATCTTTAAACTATATAATGAAGTCTCTAGTTGCTCATTCCAAGCAAGATAATTATAGCAGTGCAGGTTGCCCTGGTCGATATCCTATGAATATGTTAATGATGCTTTGGATCTATAGATCATTTGAAATTTCTATGTTAACTAAAGCCATTTATCCACTTCGATTACTAACTAAAGAGTATTTTATTGCTGATGACTATCAGGATCAAAGAAATGATCGCATACCCCTTCCCAAATTTGGATGATATACTAAATAATATTTATTCTAAATCTCATGTTTTCTTAAGTGATTACTATATTTTGTATTATTCGAAGTGCCTTCAGCATATTTAGTTTGCTTGATTTGTATGGCTAATCTTGGGGAAGATCCACAACTATTGATTCAATTATAAATAGGATTGTTTGATAGACCTCGCTTGCATCCTATGGCATTTGTATTGTAATTAAAGCAGGGGTTTAAAAGAATTGGCTGTCTATTAAACTTGATTCGAAAGACATTTGTTGTTGAGAATAGTTAGTATCAATAAATTCCATCATCCTGGCAAGTACCATAGTTGTTTGCTAGAAACTATTGTTCTCTCTTATAATATCATTTCGCATATCATCCTCATATAATGACAAAAGCATCCTTAAAAAGGCTCTCTTCAAAAGTATCTTAGCTGAAAAAGGCATTTTCCAATTAAAAAATAACTGAAAAAGCACCTTACCGCTTTCTTTGAGGTTTAATGTTATTCCTGCTTATATCATGAAATAATTAATTAAAGAAGCCACTTTTTGTTTAAAAGGGACTAAGTTATGAAAACAAGTACTTAATTTTACTTCAGGCAGCAATATGAACGATTTTAGATATTAGATGAGATACATCAGATCGCTTGGAATTTTAGATAGATGGGAAGTTTAAATAGAGCTGACCATATCCTGTATGTCTGCTGTAATTCGTTCGATGGATCTATTTTGCATTCTTTTGAATTGTATTTTATCTTCCTCATTTTGATATATATATGATACGATTTAATAACATAGACATATGAGGCAATTAAATATCAACTTTCTTCTGTTTAAGTTTATAACACAAAAATCTTAATGTTCAGTTTATCGTTAGGCTGTTAGTGTTTAATGCTTAATAGTTATTGGCATTTTAAATATAATTAAGAATATTATTGGCTCTAAAATTTAATTAATTTGGGTTTTAAATTTCATTTTAGAAGAGATTAATAGAATCATTGAATTCTTTTATATTAATATTCTATCCTTCACTGACTTGATAATAATTTAGATTATTTATAGGATATATTTTATTACAATCATTATGGAGGAAGACTTCGCCATGTATAAAATAGTCATAATTGGGTCTTCAGGAACTGGCAAAACGAACATTTGCTCGCGTTATATCAATGATAAATATTTTTAAAGTCAAACCGCTACTGTAGGGGTGGAATTCCTCACAAAGACAGTACAACTGCAAGGAAAATAAGTTAAAGTGTCACTATGGGACACCGCTGGACAAGAAAGATACAAATCAATGAATAAACTCTACTACAAAGGAGCCAATGGTGTACTGGTAGTTTATGATGTCACGGACCCGCAGTCTTACATCGATATTTAATCATGGATACGCTATACGAGTAGTTCTTTCTTACTCAGACTAAAATCTTAATCTCGAGGAAGTTGAAATGATCATAGTCGGAAATAAAATGGATCTGTAACTCTAGAGAAAGGTGTATGCGAAGAGAGCCATCCAGTAGTATAAAGAAAGATTTGATGTTGATTGTTGGGAAGTATCCGCGAAGACTGGTCAAAATATTGCCGAGTTGTTTGGGACATTGCTTCACAGTATTCTGAAAATAATTCAGGGATTCACGATAAATGCGTTAAATCAAGTGTATTCGTTGATGAGAGTGTAAATTATGAATCTGTGAGTGAACGTAATTCTCTGACTCAGCAGCATCAGAAAGAGGAAGCACTAAAAAATCCAAGTATGATAAAAGAAGTTGAATAGGAAGAGGAGGGAAGAAAGATTGATAGAGAACTTGTTTAAATTCATACTCCAAGTTTTAGAAAATCTAAGGGTATATTTGACTATATTTGCAGAAATGAAGAAAAGTATTCAATTGGGTTCTCCTGATTAAAAATAAACTCGAGGTTATGATCAGAATAATCCTGGCAAAAAAAGGAAATGTTGCTGATAATATCTTGAGTTACTTATCAAATAAATGGGATAAATTTATCTTCATTAGCTTGCATAAATAAGCATATATTACTTATTTAGCATTGGCTTTGTTCAAATCCTTTTAGATATTGGCTTTGCATTATACGCTGTCTGTTTTGTATAAACTAATTACAATAATGAAACTCCTTAAATTATAAGAAAACGAAAGCTTGTGATAATCTAATATAAAATTATAACATATGTTGATTAATCAATTTTGCCCAATATTTAACTGATGGCAGATAATAAAACTACTTCAAATACATATAAAGCTACTTTCAAAATTTGATTATTATATTTTTAGTAAAGATGTTTGAATGGCTTTCAAATGTCTGGTCGGGATTACTGCATCAGTGTGAAATTTAACGTGCAAAATACAAACAGCTGGGTAGGGCTATCATTATTCATAGGCTATGGCAAATATTTAGCATTAGCTACCTTTGCATTCTATTTCACTATATACCCTTTAATTTTAGCAGCCGTATGGCCGTACCTCTGCCACTCACTACAAGGTTTCTAGTATCATCATGTAGAAATACCGCTTTACATCCTAACGATCATTTTCTTAAATGTCCTCATCACAATCATCTATAATTTTGCCATGTATTTTATCTATACTCTCAAAATTCCGTTTTTCTAGAGTTATCGAGTCGATCCAGTAATTTATTAATTATCTAGAATACTCCATGGCCTTGGGAACAACATCCATAAAAATGGAGATAAACATTTGCTAAAACTATTGGAGTAATCGCTCTCAATGTTCTTCTTATTGGCCCAGCCCTGATGACTTTCGACTCCTATCTTGAGTTTAATATTAATATGAAAATGGAGAACCTTCCTTCTCTATGGACAAACCTATGGCAATTTTTCTTATTTCTTTTGGGAGGATAAATAGTTTTTTATTTCGTGCATATGGTTATACACCACCCGAAATTATACTGGATTCATAAGAAGCATCATGAATACCATGTCACTATAACTTTAGCTGCACAATACGCTCATCCCATCGAGCAACTTCTCGCCAATACAGTACCAGTTGGATTAGCATACAAACTTCTTGCCAGAGTTTATCCTGTTCATATATTCACAGTGATAATTTGGCTTACTTTCAGAATATTCTAAACCTATGATGGACATTCAGGATATGAGTGGTCTTGGGGACAATCAAACCTGATCCCTTTCAGTGCCGGAGGAAAATACCACTATTTTCACCATAAACAAAATGTTGGTAACTATGGAGCAATTTTATGTCTAATGGACAACATCCTTGGCACAAACGACTAATATAGAAAATTCAGTTAGAAATAAGACAGCAAAAAAGATTGATTTCCTCATTATTCTTATCAGTCCTTTAAAGTTAATTATGTTGCTAAATCAATCTTTAATTGTGCAATTATATATTTTTCAATATTTTGTAATTTACAAACATCAAGATGTTTCGTAAAAACAAAACACTCGATTAAGACTTTGATTTTCTGCCTTCTGAGGAGAAAGAGGAATAGAAATAAACTTATCGTTACTCGAGACAGTCTGTTTAAAAAAATTCATTTGATATTGGAGATCGATAAAGCAGATTGAGTGATGCTTTTAGGGACTTAGAGGAACATCTATCCGAGGCAACTTTCGATGTTGCTGAAGTATTGAAAGATGAAATTAGTACTCTAACATTGTAAAAACAAATGTTATAAAAATAGGTTTAAGACTTTCGTCAAAAGAATATCCGATTAAATCTAACAGCCCTGTAATTGGCTGAAAACGATAAGAATAAATCATAAACGATAGAGAAATTAAGAGAATAAATTGCAAATCTATCAGAGTAGTTAAAGCAATCTCAATAGATCTCAAAATAAGCTAAGCCTTAACCTCTATAAAATATTAAAAGTTAATTCGATGCAAAAGTATAAAGATTGTAAAGAGAGATCTTGTCGTATAAAGTGAGAATAGGATAGTTTGAAAATGATTTAAAAATTTAAGTGGAAAGGCAAATATCTCTCTAATATCTTAGTGAGTAAAGAAAAAGTTAAATAGAGAAGCTAAAAACTACAGTTCGCGAACTAAAAGATAGAGTTGGTGAATTAAAAAACGAAACTCACGATTTGAACCTTATTATCGCAAATAAAAAGACCATAATATTGGCTATTCAGAATTAACTGAAACCCCATAAAAGTGTCAAGGAGGAATAACTAGCAGAATAAGTTAAGTAACTAATTCAATGCTGGAAAAGATTAACATAAGAAGCGTCAAAAAATACTAAAGCGATGGAGATGATTGAAACAATAATCAAAGAGAACCGAATAAAGCCTGAGTACATTATTTGATGATTATTAAAGCAGATATTTAAATATTTTTATTAGTTATACCTCTATCAACAAAATAAATCATTCATTTAGATTTCGCTCCAATGCCATCTTGATAATTACCAGTGAATCTAAATTAATCACAATTTACCGAAATACTT
>Ga0302268_1000228_pt1 | contig 36178 bp, 16 predicted proteins | sample III_Bog_E2_1_FD_194554 | JGI IMG/M metagenome (GOLD analysis project Ga0302268, IMG submission 194554) | Peat permafrost microbial communities from Stordalen Mire near Abisko, Sweden - III_Bog_E2_1 | ecosystem: Environmental > Terrestrial > Soil > Wetlands > Peat | place: Sweden: Abisko... | reverse complement strand
TATCACCCATATCAGTTTATCACGTTGATCATTTATTCAATAAAGCTTATATACGATGACAGAAAGTAATGTCTCTGTAATCGCTGAGCCAGAATATGCGAAAGAGGAAGAGCTTAATATCCAAGAATAAGACCTCACTAAAGCTTATAAAATGGGAAACAGGGCGACTGGAATCATGCTTATGATTCTTATATTCGGGGTGTTTTGGATTTACGGGTGGGGCACCGAAATCAGACTGGTGGGTTCTCCGTACACATATCCGCACATAAATTACATCTCTCAAACGATATATGGCAATCTCTTCATACTTAGCTCGATATTCACAGTAATAGGTTTCGGTTTACTTTTCGCCTTTTTCAAAAGCGCGAGTGCCTCTGGTCTGTTTATGAGTTTATTTATCGTTTCCTTCACGATTATTACATCTCCCTTCTTGCAGAAGTTTTGGTTCAATATTTTTATCGGAAACTTCCAAGGTACTACTCCTACATTCACTGATCCTTAAAGGTTTCTAAAAATAAGCATGGGTGGATCTAAAATTGAGATAGATTTCTACAATCTGAAGATAGCTCTTGCGAACGCTATCTCTCAATTGGTGCTAATGCTTGGACTGTTCGGCAAAATAACACCTCCTCAAATAGTAATCAGCTCGCTTCTTTTCAACTTTTCTTGGAACTTGAATCACTTCCTTTGTGCCATGCTTCAACAAAACGGCTACGATCAGCGTTTATTTGATGATTATCAAATATCAAGCGTCTATCTTTTCGCATCAACTTTTGGTATTGCGGCCAGTCTCGTCATGAAAAAGCCTTTCGCCTCACGTTATTTTAGTCATAGTAACTTCTCCGCTATTTTCGCTCAGTTGGGCATGTTTTTTATTTTCCTTTCCTTTTGCTCGACCACTACTTTCTTCTCACTCAAATTTTCAAAAACGTCCTCTTCACTATAATTTCCAAGAAGTTATGTTTGGCAGTAGGCTTTTTTAGGTACCTTCTTTTCACTTAGCGCTAGTGTGATATCAACTTATGCTTTTTCAAGTTTGTTTGGGGAGAAGGGAAAAATGGGTATTAGATAAGCACTTATTGGAATCATTTTGGGTGCAATCATCTATGGCCCTGTAGCTGGAACCTGCATCAATATTGGAGCTGCTATTGCATCTGGCATATTCGCTGGCTTCTTCTCAACATTTTTCTATAAGAAAATATATCCTAAACTTAATGCAAGTGGAGTGAGGGATACCTTTGGTTTATTCAGTATATGGATTATTAGTTTCATAGCAACTTTCCTCATCGCTCCTATTGTGATTAAAGCCTACTATAATAATGGTATTAACCTTACAACCTTTTAAACTTCGAGCACAGATACCATTGGGGAAGCTATAGATGATGATGATGCCGCAGGGTTACTACTAGGTTATGTAGGGATAACACTATTTATTGGAATTATTTCAGGATTAATTGTGGGAGCGATTATGAAAGCAGTTGATAAATACATTGGCGCTGAATTCCACGATCAAATGCTCTTTTTCTTGGATCAGGGACTCAGAGATTCATGCCGAGAAAGGGAAGCTTTTAGAGAAGAACCACCTATCTCTTAAGGGTAAATTAGAAACCCAGACATTTGAGATTATCTGATGATATTAATCTATTTAAACAATCTTAGTTGTCATATAAAATTAGCAAAATATTAATCATTGTCATTTAGGCAGAGAGCGATAACAAGCCTTGGCCCGGTTGAGCTGAGCTATGGCTTATTTGGTCTTCTCAAGCACTTTTTTAATGCGTTCTCCCATCACAGCCTATTGCGAGGCTTTGCTATTGATTATGGTTTTGCAATTTTTGGTTGCAGATTACTTCTAGAGTGTATACTTGTTGTCTAAATCAATAAGGGGAATGCTTTCTGTTTTTAAGTTTGATGATTGCTTGGGAAGTGTATTAGCACGAATAGGCTGAAAAGATGGCTCATTGGCATTATCATTGTTATGGCGACTACCAGTTTTTTGAGTTTTGGAAGTAGCACTTTTACCAGCTTAAAACAGATCTGTACAATGATTTTCGAATTTTTTTGAAACAGATTTAGATTGCTCACTTTCATACTATCCTGGATCTTCATAGATATTGGATCTTTTGGCCAAAAACTGAGGTTTTATGCATTTATTAACAAAGTTTTTGTACTGTAAAGGACCAGCAGATTCATGAATATGCTTGTTGATCACTTGATTACTACCTTTGATATCTATTTTTTTGTTATTTTCTTTCGGCTTAAACTGATGTTCGGATAACTATCTTTCGATAACAGCGTTCTAGAAATTCTCGTCTTATGGCCCAGATATTTATTAAAAATGAGGATTCAACTACATTTAGTATGTATCCACAGATTCTTCAGCTTACGGAAAATCATCTGGAGTGAAGCTAGGCAATCTATTGGGAGTTGGAGAATGACAATGAGGTTCTATGGGTGTGTTAGAAGTCACAGTAAATGTATATAGTGGTTGTTTAGTTCCAGATTGGAAAGGAATATGAGGACTTGCGATCTGAGCAGGTGGATTATTGTATATATTGATGCAGTTAATATGCTGCACAGATTCAGGATTAGTATAACCTTTACTGAATCTCTTCCTATCAACATTTTTCGGAACTTACTCTCTTTTGATTTCCAATGGTTCCCTTTCAAAAATATCGCTACTCTTTTTGCGTTTATTTGTATACTCCTTTGATTTATTAATTTAATTGTCTGATTCGTTATGCTTTTTTTTAATGGCTTTCTCTTTGAGTCTTTAGCGTATGAACTTGATTTCCTGATCGATCTTTTTCATCTTTTCTAATTGAATAGCATTTATCATTGAAATTTAGGATGAATGAGAATTATTACAACTTTTTATTTGAATTTTCTTGATTTCTGGAGATTTAGTCTATGAAAATCTCGTCTTCTTCTGCTGATCTCGATTTTATATTACTTAGTTGATTTTGTTATGTATTGAACTCGATTTATTGCTTTTTTATGAGTGAGAAATTGATTTTTCATCGCCAGCGTCTAACTGCTTGAACTATGGCAGGTCAAATACATCATGGTTAATGGGATTAATAATTTAATTGGAAGTGAGAGATGTTTACCACCAGCCAACAAGTTTATCTATACTGTTCATTACTGCCTTGTGATTGACTATCTTGCCTGATGGTCCACACATTAGCAAAGGAGAGATATATACCTTTACTTCTGCTGATCGAGTTATACCAATGTCTTATAATCTAAAAATATTGTATATTCCTTCCTTCATGAGATAATCACTTACATTACGTAAAATTTTCCCAAGGTTTATAGAAGCTACTTGAAAGATAAGATCTGAATAATTGTCATTGGAAATGATGATTTTTTTAATTGAAAACGGAACAGACTAAAAGTAGAAGGAATAGAACACATCAGTTTGCTAATTTTGTCCAGATTTAGAGTGTCCTCTAGTGATTTTTTGAATATTGATAATGTTCGCGTGATGCAGTTTAATTATTTTTTGCAGTTTGGCATGCGATATATCACTGTTTACCACTGTTTTGAATATTTTTTAAGCTTGCTTCACGCTTTATGCGAAGGGATATTGGTTATGCGAAAATGTAATAAAACTGTCATTATTGCCATTTTTAATTCCCTCAGCGTGATTTTGACTAAAGGAACTGCCTTTAGGCATAAGGGCTTTCTCTTTGCCATTATTCAGCGATTCCTGAATATGGTTGAATTGATCATGGGCCGGCTTTCGCATGTTTTTAATGATAATTTTAATCAATTCACTAATTCATAAAGAAGTTTTATTGATGCATATATTTTACAAAAATAAAATAAGGCCTATATACTAATAACAGAAATTAAGCGTTCAAACAAAAATAAATCATGTCAATGAGTCCATAATTTTACCTGTCTGTCTTTACCCCCAGAAACCACGAGTCTTCCGTCGATGTCCCAGTCCAAAGCAAATATCTGGTCAGCGTGTCCAGGAAGATCCATCATTAATTTACGCGTTTTTAAATCCCAAAGCTTAAGGGTGGAATCCTGACTTGCAGAAATTAAAAATCTACTATCAACTGACCAACTCATCAGATACACAGGGCCAACATGACCGTCGAAGTTACACATAAAAACTCCTGTGTAACCATCCCAAAGTTTGATCTTTTTGTCAAAGCTACCAGATGCTATATATCGGCCATCAGGAGAGAATAGTACATGATTTATTGGTTTACCATGCCCAACCATCTGCTTCACAGGTAACTTATTTGGTAATTAGAAAAGCATTAAGGTGAAATCGTCAGATCCGGTAACTAATCTTTAACCGTGGTGCTGAACTGCTTTTTTGTAAAGTTATAGTGCTCGTTCGTGCTTGTCAGTACCTTAAAATCCTTTGCCTGATTAATAGCACCCTCTTTTGATTACATGTTCTGTTGAAAGCGACATTGAGTTCACCCAATGTCCATGCTTTTTCAAATCCTTAAGGTAGTTTCCCTGAGAATCGAAACAGCAAATTCTTTGGTCCTCCGAGCATGTGTATATCTAATCTCTACCGCTCCAAAGCACTTTTGTTACGCATTTTGTATGATTTCCAAATGATCTTTCGCACACTCCACTGTCAGTATTCCATAATCTAAGGGTGCTGTCCTTAGCACCAGAAATTAGTTTGTTGCACTGTTTGGAGAGATGTAAAGGTATCCATGCCAAGGAAGTGACCCATTTGCTATGACCGGCCAATTTCACAGAATTTTAATTTTCAGGGTTATATATTGTAATCATACCATTTTTTTAAGCATAAGCAAGCTTTTATGCATCTGGAGACCACTGAACTATCATTACCCAATTGTCAGCCTTGATTTCTTTCAAAGGAGTTTGAGTATAAACATCCCAAAGACGGACTGTTCCATCTCCTGATCCTGACGCTAAATTTTTGCAATCAGGACTGAAATTGATTGAAAGTACTGCCTCAGTATGTCCGTACATACTGCTGGATGATCGAGTAACTGGCCGAACTTTAAAATTTGAGATAGGATGATACATAACTTCTAAATTGGCCTCGAAGCTTGTGTAGTTGATCTGTTGAAAGAACGTTTAAAGCTTAGTTTTGATCTCTTTTATTTTGTAGAAGAAGTTGTATTAATCTTTTTCCTCTTCGGGAAGCAAACTGTTGACCAATTCTTGGAACTGTTGAGGGCCAGCCGAGACGGGCAGTTAGTAGACGCCTAGTGATTAATTGCGATTATTAATGAAGTTAACAATGACATTCTTTGGTATTTCTAAGGTGGGCTCTTAGTTTTGCTTTATTTTTTTCTTACCCTGCATGATCAACAATCGATTATAATTGGTCTATCTATCGGAGAGAATATATAGTAAATCCTAGAATGGGTATGAGGGTATATGAATCATTTTTTAATCATTTTTCGCTTGAAATGGAATCGCCGAGCTTTTTATTTTTATTGCTCTTACTGACTTATGAAGGGGTTGAAATCTTTACTCGGCTTTTGGAAAATTCGTATTTGCTTGGCTTGACCTTGAGGCGGAGTGTAGTTTCTCTGGGCTAACTTTTTTTATGCGACTCTGTTAAACTTTTTCTAAAGTTTTGACTTTTCTATAGCTCTCTTAACCCTAAGTGGTCTATCTTTCAATTTAGTGCCGTTCATTGTTTGAATAGCCTTAAACATATCTACATAAATCTATGGTTACCTAATTTGTTTGCAAATCTAACGTATCCAATGCCGATTCCCTTATATGTATTTTTATCGCGGATGACCCTTACATTGATTATCTCCCCTACAGACGAAAAATGATTCCTTAATTCTTCCTATCTGAGCTCTAAGGGTAGATTTCCAACAAAAATGGTAGTTTCGTAGTCAAGATTATCATCTAAACAAAGAAATACCCGGAGAGTATGTTCTTCAACTTTGGTACCATTTACTTAACAAGCCTTTTCGGCTGCAGCTTTCTCTGAAAAACGAACGTATGCATTCATCGAATCTGCTCCTTCTGTATAATTTTTAAGGATAAAGTTGGCTTTTGTGCCTAGTTTGTTTTGTTCAACAGGCACTGATCTAAACCATACTTTTTAAATAGTCCCGTACGAATTGAATAAATTCTTGATATCACGCTTCTTTAATCCTATAGGCACGTTACCTATAAAAATAGCTGATTAGAGGTTTTCAGGCTATTATGGCTTCGGCTCAGGAGCCAGGTATACCACATTGCTAGGGTTTAGTTCTGCTTATAGGTTTTAGAACTTTTTGCTGTGCTCCTGAGAAAAGAGATTACTGATAGCGGCGTCTTTCTTATGTGATTTGTCCCTTTTTTAAAAAAAGGAGGAGAGAGTGCTCATAAAGATTTATAATTAAAGCAAACTATTCTGATATAAGTTTAATATCCATAACAAAATAATTTGCCATATTTTGACTATTTGATTTTTAACGATATTTTGCTGAATGCTTGTAATAATTTAGGAATCCTATAATGCTTTTTGTCTTACAAAAAGTAAAGAATCAGATTTATTATTCAAATATATTGTAGGCTAAAACATGGAGGATAACGAAATCAGCAGTGCTGAAGTCATTCATAGGAATGAAAAATAGGCTGACGTCAAAAACGAAGATATGATTCGCAAGCAATAGTATCTGAAGATTCATGTGCATAGCGTCTATTCATAAAATGATACTAAATTGGAAGAATTTGCTAATTTATTTATAGATTAGTTACACAAAAGAAAGAAAGTATAAGTGGGATAGTTGGGAGAGAATGTGCTTGAGTATGTCAACCTTTAAGAACTTACAGAGGTTGTTTTGATGTTTTAGGAAAAACAAAAAATTGGCTCGGTGCCAGCAGATTTACCTATTAAGATTAACTAAATTGAAAAAATAGATGAAATTGATGAGCCTTTGCCGTTCAAACCCTAAAGAATACTCTATGTAAAAATATGTTTATTGAGATAAACGGTGCCTGGGACTATAAACTAATAGGCTAAGAGCATTGTAGAACAATTAAACCATATTTTCAGTTAAATTAAGACAGTAATCCAAAAGTAAAGCTAAACAAGTAAATCTCTTGATAAGCAGACATTTTACTAAGAAAAATGGAGGGTTTTTTGGTATTGGCGGAAGACTTGAATTATGGACTACTGTGCAAACCAATTTTACCAAAGATTCCGTGGAAAGAAAAATACAGGATTTTATTTTCCTTCAGCAAATTTTAAAGAAGTGTTTTCCTCATACGTTTATTCCTCCCCTTGAAATAACTAAAGAATAATTGAATCAAGTTAACTAATTGAGCATGCAAAGATCTTTGTTGTAGAGGTGCCAATTCTTCATCACTGCTGTGTGCCTTAGCAAACACCTGCTGTAAAACTTTTTTACATTCCGATTTTTTAAAGAATTAAAGTATGATTCATATGCGGATCATAAAAAACAAAATGATATTAGGGTTATTAATGAATTGAGACTGGTGTAAGACACTAGAAAAAAGATTCATATCTAAATTAGTAATTAAAATTAGATGCTGAAGAAGGATTATAGGAAAATGAGTGGACAACTCTAAAAATTTTGGAAAAATAATTCAAGACTGAATGGTAAGATTGCCTCTCTACTAACAGAAATATCAAGATGTCTAGAAGAGGAAAAAAAAGAGTTTGACTTCATCATCAAAGCTATTACATAACATGATCTCAATAATCTTTCCAAAAGCTATCAAGGAATGCTCAATGTTATGCTCGGCTGCCAGGATATGGTTTTAATTTACTCTCGTAATTTCAACCAATACCAGTCTGCTTTCCAAAAATTCAACACCCGGCTGTCTATAGATTCGTAGAAAAATTGGCATGCTTTTTCGAAGTATAGTGATGAGTTTAAGTAAAAAGATCGTGAGTATAAAAAATTAAGAAAGGCTTTCTTATAAAAGGATATGTAAAAAAGTCAAACGACATAACTAAAATAGTCTCTTTAAAAAATGACAGAGGCTACATAGAGTCGAACTATTTATACACCCAATCAGTCAATTATATTGGAGCCTGAATTCATAGAAGAGCAGGAAGCATTGTGGATCGCAAAATACTCGAAATGGCAAGCGTATATGAATAGCGAATATATTAATAGTTTTTAAGGCCTCCTTGACGGAAATGTTATGACCCTCAGTCAAATACTTCGTTAGAATGCACTTTAAATACCGCAATTCAACAAGTAAAGTTAGCGATAGTCTGAAGCTGTAATCAAAAATATGAATTGCATTCTCTGATAAGCCTTGATATCAATCATGTATGCTCTAGGGTAAAGAATTCATTATATTTATGCAAAATTAAGATATATATAATAATTGTGCAAATATCACAAGATGGAAGGTCTTAGTATGGCCAAAAACTCTTATTCGTTAACTATATAATAATTTTTTTACTTTAACCATCCCCATCATGATCAAATTCCTCGATCATAGCCTGCAACTCTTCCTCCTTCAGAACTTCTCCTAATTCCTTCGCAACTCTGCGCAAATCAGTCAATGAAATCTTTCCTCGGTTTTCCACGTCAAATAATCTGAAAGCTTTTAGAGTTTCTTCAATAGGATCGCGCTATCCATACTTTCTTTTCATTATTTCGAGGTAATCTTGATAACTGACTTTACCTGTTTCTTAAATATCAAATTCTCTTGCGAGTTGCACAACCTCTGATTTTTTAATATCGAAGCCAAGTGCTCTCAGGATCACTTTAAGCTCATGGTAAGTAATACTTGATGTTTTATGGGGGTCAAATAAATCAAATGCCTCCTTAACTTATACCTATTGTTCAGCTGCTAGCCCGAGCTTTTTCTTGCGAAGGTCAGTTTTGTTTGAGTTGAATTGAGGAGAAGAATCTCGGTAGTTGGTCGACATTCAAATTATTAACGAAGTAATTATAAATATGTTTTGAGAGTTACTATAGTTCAATTAAGTAATAAAAAAAATTTATCAAAGAGTTGACACTTAACATTTTTTACCAAAGAATTGGCATTTAAACACTGTATATTTATTTATGATGGTACAGTAATAATGATTTGATTAAGTTATTGATAAATCACTCAGTAGCCTTCATCTTCTTCATTAGTCTTCGGCTTCACTTGATGGTTTATAGACTTCTTAAATTATTTTACATTTAGCGAATGTTTGCCTTCTTTGATATGATTTTAGAGTTCTTTAAAAGATTAAAGCAGTTAATCGCAAATGAAACAGTAGGTGGATATTTTAAGTTTAAACTTGTTTTGCAGTCGCTCATCACTTTTTCTCTTCCATTCCTTCATTTCCAGGCGTTCAAATTCTGCCTTTTACGCTGATCCATCAGGATAGATTATCATCAGCTGAGAAAAAGGAAGAATTTTCACTCGTTTTTCTCCCTCGATCATGACTCCAAAATAATGACCATTGGCACATGCATAAGTCTTATAACTATAGTCAACGTAATTTCCAAGGAGAAGGGTACAAAAATGATTGTTAAACTCGTTAAACTATGCTTTTACTACATTGTCTTCTTCAATTTAAAATAAGTCCCTATAAATTTCCTTTACTATAGGCCCGACTTTCTTTAATTTGGCCAGTTTTAGACCACAAGAATCCTCTCCACAAGCTAGGTAAGCCTCGTGATTGAGGGCCTTATCCTCAATAATCTTAATCTCTTTGAGTTTTTTAATTTTCCACTAATTATAGTTGTTTTTCCTCTCTTCAACTGTGATTCCTCCAATGATTTGATGAGTAAAAAAGTTTTCCCGAAGTTTAATGGAACTGATGTCATTCATAAATATTTTATCACTGCTCTTCTCAACATCCATGCCTTCCATGTTCATCTCCTTAAACTTGAGAATCATTGCTTCGTAAGCTATTTTAATTTCTTTCTTATTTTCGAAGAGTTAAGTTAGATATGATTACTACCAACGCTCTTATTCGATTATTTATGATCTCTATAAGTGGACGAATTATAGAAGTAAGTACTGGAAATCGCCGAATTTGAGATTAGGCAAAGGATTCAAGGAAAGAAATTATCTGGTTTTAGCTCGGATTATATTGGCCTTTCCAATCTACTTATCAGTGAGATTATAAGTGATGCGAATGCGATGTTTTCGTTTTAATTGGATGAATTAATATTGATTTTTTTGCTTATTTGGAATCAGATTGATGAAGGGATAAAAAAGTAAGTGTCCAATTATGTCTAAATATTTAATGTTAGTCGGCAACAAAGATGTGTATCTAGCCACCATCCTCGAACTTTGCTTAGCAATGTTATTAGCTATTAAAAATTTGGCGGAGTCTCCTTCGTTAACATTGACCACTCTGTTTAAAGAGTAGTTATCTATGGCTACAGTCTGTTCCTTACCGAATGTAACAGGTCGGCCTTGCTGCATATGATCCATCTATCCGAAGCAGCGTAATATTTAAGGAATGGATAGATAGTTTTTACTCATAGTCTTCTAATTGCCTCTGTCATCTGAATACGCTCTTTTATTCTATTATACGTAGCGAATAAATAGAAATTTATTTAGATCCTTCTCGTCGTTAAAATGAAGGTAACTTAGGCCGTGAGTGACAGTAAAATCACATTTTGGTATCTTTGCACTGCGTTCCAAATGACCAATCCATACTTTCTTCAGTCTCTATTAGGCTTCAATGTTCTAAGGTTTTTTAATAACTGTTGACCCTAAAAGACAGACAGTATTATGATGTCGAATATCATTCCTTTTCATAAATTTGAGCCTTTTTTCTTGCTTCTCATCATACATAGGCTCCCTCACTTTCAAAAGATTCTCGATAAACCCGCCCATAATGTTCATTTTGAAGCGAAACAGAAATTATTTATCCCTGCTTTATTAGCCCATAAGCTTACGGCATAACTATTCATAACACTTATCTTAATTAGCAGATGATGTGATTTTAAATATTTTATCTAGCTTTTTATCCATGCGCTTGTTGATATCATTAATAAGCTATTTGACTTAGTAGAAGATCTAAAGAGTTAAGCTTTGATCATAAGAAAGGGATCCATTGTAGCTTTGACGTTTTCTATCTTGGTTTCCATAGGCCTTCTGAGTCTGTCTGTAAAGACTAATTAGGGCATAAAAATCGCAGCCTTCAGGGTTATCCATAGTCTCGTAGTATTTCATATAATTCTTATCGATATTTCCTCGCCTAATGGCATTCTTGCTTTGACTCAAGATCGATACCAATATTATCATATCCTCATAAGTTCCGAATAGATGTGACATTATTAGGAGCTTGCAGTAAGTGATATCAATTGGAATATCGATATAAAAACGTCCTAAATTGGTGAGAAAGAACTAATCTCCTCGAAATTAGAGACCTCCACAAAATTGAAGAGATTTTATTGATGTGTCAATGTTTTTTAGCTTTGGTGGCTGAATGGCGGACCCTAACACTTATCCAGGATCTGTGAAAATATTATTTTTTTAGCATTCATGAAGTAGCTTAATTCGAAGAATTAGTTTATCTAAAGAGGACCTTTGGATTTAAGGGGTCGAGTATTCTGGTAATTTTAAGTAGAAGCTTTTTTATAACATTCTAAATATGACTCCATTGCAAACTCGGCCTGTTCTGCCTGCTCTCTGATTGCAACTGGCCTGGCTCGCCCATACAAGCTCTAGATTCTCCATTCTGCTTTTGAGATCAAACTTAATTTCTTTTGAAAGGCAAAAGTCAATAACGTACTTAACTCCCATCACCGTGATTGAACTTTCTGCAATATTTGTGGCTATTATGATTTTAAATTTGTGGCCTGGAGGAGAATGAAGTTTAGTAGTGATTTATTAGTTAAGAATTGAAGAGTGGACATGGATAATATCGAACTCCTTCGTGACTCTTTCAGTTCTAAAGAAACGGTAAAGGGCCTCACTTAAATTTTATATTTCTGCCAAACCAGGCATGAAAATCAGAACAGAAGCTTTGATTTAATTGTCTTTGTGGATATTAACGATTTGTTCAACAATAAGATTGACAGTTTAATAAAGTTCCTTATGAGTGCTGGGGTATTTGTCACTAAAAATGACAGAACCCCATCGAATGTTCAACGACCCTTAAGGTAGGAACTACTGGAGAGTGTCCAGATAGTAGTATTTGCGAGTATATTTACCTGGTTCAGTGACATTAATGGTTGGACATGGATACTTGGCTTTCATGAATTAAAACTCATGTTTTTCATAGACATCATTGTCACTCTCAATTTCCATATTTTATTCCACATCAGCTCCCCCATTCTATTCTTCAACTTTTTGTATTCTAAAACTTTGCTTTGCCATTATTATCTTTTTGTAAAAATTCTATTCCTTCAGGATGTTGTCGATGTGGTCAGATGCAAAGTAATATCTAAAGAGTTAGTTATCAATTGTGGCACTCATTAGGATTATTCTTACTTTTGGATACTATCTAATGACTCTTTTCACAGTTAGCAAGATAAAGTCAGTATCAATATCTCTCTAATGAACTTCATCCAGAATGATGAAGGGGTATTCTTTAAAAAATTATGTGCTGTGAACCAATCTTTGCATGAATATGCCGTTGGTGACGAACACTATTCGATTTTATGGATAAACATAAGACTTCATTCCAATTTGATAACCGATTTGATTTTTCTAGTACATCTGCCGATCTAAAATGTTAAACAAGTTTAAGACTGCTAATCTTCTTGGTTGCACACACATTATCTTCGAGTTTTTGTCCCCAATATTCCGAAGGTATTCATAGATGAGTCTAGGAACTTGGGTTGATTTTCCGCATCCAGTTTACCCAGTGACCAGTACGAACTGATTGCTAATGATTGAAGTAAGAATTTATTCCTTTTTCTTATAGATTGGTAGTTAAAGTATAGTGGGGGCGATTCGAGATTGAAGTGGCAATATGGGACATCTCTCATAGATATGCCATCTGATCTATTGAGGAGTATTGATAATCTTATCTCTCGACCTCGATCGAGATCTACCTCTTTCTCTGTGTTTTTTCTCATACTCATCTTTTCCTTCATTTTTTCTGTTATTCTCTTCTTTGATATTAAGATTGGACTCTCTGTCTTATTTCCTTCTAAACTCATCCTGTTTCTTTTTGATCTGCTTATCGTATATTCTTTTGAATTCATTAGAGTTGCTACTGCTCGAAGAGTCAGAGTCAATCTACATGATCAAATTGAATGATATAAATTGCCAATTATAAATTGTATATAGTCATTTATTCAATTCTATAAATCAGCAACGTAGGACAGTCCAATAATAACTTAAACAAACCATCGCAGAAATTATCACTCTTCGTTTGCGTAGGAAGATACTTCATCATATATATCTCGCATATACTTCTTCATCTCCTCCTTTATTTGAAACTAAAGCGGACTGATTAAGTCTTAGTCTCTATTTGGGTTTATGAATAACTATCCACCTAATTTTACTGATTGTGAACCATTTTCATCCCCTCTTTCTGAAGATTTTGATCCAGTTTAAACGCTTTATATTTCATTCTCAGGCACACAGCTCTTTATCTTCTCTTCAGAAGTCAACTGAACAATCTCATTTTCGGATTACTCCTCATATTTTACTGACTATTAATCTTACTCCTTTTTCTTATATTGAATATTATCTGATTGGATTTTTATTCTATTTTTGAGAGGATCAGAGTCTACCTTGCGATAGTAATGCAAATTTTGACCATTTGAAACACTGACAATGTGATGGAAATTTCTTTCAGAATTTTTAAGATAGACTTAATCCTCAGCATATTTTCGATGACCTTCTCTAAGTTTATTTTTGCTAATAGCGACATTATGCTGAACTTTATCAGATACCGAATGGATGGGAGGAGCAGCTTCGATAACTTGATTGAGCCTTTCCCGGTCTCTGGTGGTGATAAATTAGTTAATGGCTTGAACAGTACGATTCAGTCTTTTGCGATCGCACTCATCATAAAGGTAGATATCAATGAGTAGAATTCTAACATCTAGAGCGTCTGGTGATCTCATCATTATCTTAATCTTATGATCATTAAGAGTAACTAACTTTTCAACTCGATTTGGTGCCATTTTCTTAATAAACAGATGCATTTTCCGCAAAGACATTCTTAAAATTTTGTTAAGTCTTCCTCGTAAAGAGTCTACTGTGTAAAGATGCTGTTTCTGTGGATATTTTTGCCTAAAGAAGGCTTTTACTTTATAATGCTGGTGTAGTTTTTTGTAAGAGTTTAAAAACTAGGCCTAAAACTCTTGAGTCCATAGTGATAGATCCTAATTTTTGTTTGTTTTGATTTTTCGTTCTTTGACAGTATTTTATGTTTGATACACTCTATCAAGTTGCATCTACCCGATTTTCTTTTTTAAAGCCTTGAGCACGGCAATATAGAATTAGATTGCATCTTCTTCAGTTATTGAAACGTTGGCAAGTCCATAAAGAATTTATACAAAATGAAAAAAAGTAACACAATGCTTTGCATCCATATTGAGGCGGATGTTGCACAAATAACTAAGCATAGCCCTGATTTACACTCTATTTAAGGGTTTTATGCTTCTTTTGCAGTCTATTTTTAGAAAATGTTACAATTTTCTAAATCCCTCTATAACTACGCTACAGGCTATGTTTTTATACTTTCTTCGGTGTATAAATAATAAAATAAGTACATAGTGATCTTAGTTTTCGTGACTGCTAACTCAGCATTGAGACCAGCTATTCCGTAATCCCTGTTGACATATGCTCTTGCCACTATTCTTCTTTTCTTATATCTAAGTTAGTCATCTTCATCCATAAATTTTCTCTACTTGTCTGGCATATACATAAAGTAAGGTTGTTATTTTTTTATTTTTACAGGTTAATCATTAGTTCTCAAGTTTTATAATTCCTATTGTAAACTTGATTTAATTTCTGCTCTGGAATTGATGAAGTCATTAAGTAATTTTTGTTCCTCCTCCTCGGTTGTTGGCAGTGGTAATTGATCATTTTATCTCTGTTTAACCAAACTATTGTAAAGATTTTTAATAAGTTGGCCAGTTTCTTTGTTTGGTATTTATGTCTATAGCATTTTCATGACTTCATGCACTTCCTATGTTAGTGAAATCGTACTCGATTTGTGGGATTTTTATCATATTCTACTCTTTTCTTTAGAGAAACTATCTTTAGATGGTCATCCTTTATCTTTTTGAAATATTACTACTCGCAACCTACTTAGAGTTTTTCTCTGTAAAGTTCGATGGCTTTGGTATAGTTAGGGCAGTGACTATCCGATGGATCTGCTTTTGTTGCTTTTTCTGTATTAGTTTTCAATAGAGATGAGTAAGATTTAAAAGATTTATTTTCGGATTATAACTGATGAATTGGTTATATAGAGTTAGGTTTAAAATTCATTTGATTGGCGGTCTGTCTTTGATCAAGGATAAAGGTTGATTATAAGTTATGATTCTAGTATCGAAGTTATATACAAATATATAAACAATTCTATTTGTATGATAAACCCTGAACATTTTTAAATCGCATCATGAATTTAATTGAAGTAGCCAGGAAATTATAGATTGACTTAGTAAAATTTATGTTTTGGGATGGAAAGTTAATATCATTGCTAAGATGTCTTGGCTGTCTTAGATAGATTGTCCTGAGACATATCTATAACTTCAAGAATCACCCCTCTGTACTTTAGGGCTTATATTGACCCACGATTAGATGTAACATTAATTGGATTGAACTCTGCATCAGTAGCTGAGTACTCAAATAAAGAATGGCCAACCGTTTAAGCTGGTACAAATTTTAGATCATCGTAATCGAGTTGTTGCCTACTAAATGGAAAAGTACTTAGATTCAAAGTGGTGAGATTAGGACAATCTGAAAGGTTTTATATTTTTGAGATCTGATTGTGACCTAAGTCAACAGTTAAATACAGAGGTCCAGAAACTGCAGCTTTTAGAGAGAATTAAGATTCTTAATCACTGAAATTTGATTATAGCCCAGGTTTAAGAATGTCAGTTCAGTCAAGGCTTGTATGTGATCTATATCTGTAATCATATTTTTGTCTATCTAACGTTAATAATACGCAAGTCAAGAGTTTTGAGTCCAGTGAATAGACTCAAATCTATAATCCTAGTCAGTTGAGAGTTCCCTGAGTTAATTGAAAACTACAAAGATGCAATTATTTCACCTTCGTTAAATCGACTCCTGATTCGATGTGGTAGATTACTTTTTGCAGGTTGCAACTCCTAGCTTGCTACAGAATTCTTTAAAGCTTTTGTTGAGGGGTTTCCTCTTTGGGCACTTCTTCTTTGGCCACTGTTAATTTTAGTTTGTTTTGATGTTCCTGTAAAATTTATATCAAGATTCTATTTTTAGTGAGGAGAGAGGCATCAATATTCAGTCGACAGAATGGACAAGTTGGCTAATGAGTATTAAGGAGACGATCAACACAATTTCGACAGGAATTGTGCTGGTTGATACATAGCATAATTGGCTCACGATCTTTAAGATTGTATTCGAGGGTACATACATTGCAAACCAAACTGTCCGCTTGGAGAGAGATCTATTGACGAGTGGTCTACTTCTTTTTCTTATTAGATGAGGCGCCGGCGCATGCTCCCATGAGTTATTATATTAAAAATACTAAGAAAGGTATGAACTTAGAGTTTTATCAATGAAGCTAAAAGTCAAACAAAACAAAGCAATTCATTTATATAAAGGGCAATGTGCAATATTCATCTATGTTTGCACTGACAATAATTTCATTTTATAAACCGATTCATTATAAATTATCAAAATTTGGGTTTAAAAGCCTTGAAACCTCTTTGAACGTAATATTCATTGGTGGTCATTTTCTTTATTTATTTTACTGAGCTTCTTTCCTGCATACAAAGGAGCCATTGCTGTAATTTTACATTGCTTGCGTCTATTTTAACATTGAAAAAATGCTCAATTATTATCCATCTTTCGAACCAAGGATAAACCATAAGATCCGCTAACGAAATAGCCTCTCCAAGGATGTATGGCCCCACTATTTCTTTGTCAACATGATTCAGAAGAACTTTAGCTTCCTCCTGAAAAGATTCAATACTTTAAAATTGTTTCAGTTTTGCTCTGTTAAATAAATTAACTATAGAAACAATTGAATGAGTCATAAAAGCTCTCATTTTGGCTTTTCCTTATGCATCATTTGGAATGAGAGACGTTCCTGTTTTGAAATTTTAAGCCAAATACCAGCATACAATTTCGCTTTCTGTTAATATAATATCTTTATGGATGAGGATTGGCACCTTTCCTTCTGCAGCCGGATCTTTTCCAATTGCCTTTGCATATGTATCCTTGAAAAAAGGTTCGAACTCTTTAAGACTGACTGATCTAAAATAGGCTGGGACATCCTTTTCCAGGGCAGTGAGAAGTGCTCGATGCGCAAAAGGACAGAATTTGTTGTAAACTATGATGATTTGTTATTTTGATTGCATTAATAAAATATTGATTAGGAATTAATAAATCATTCATACGGAATTTAGCCTTGCATTTCTGAAGTTGAAAGGGTTATTATTTTAAAGATGTTTATAGAAATTAATCGAGCGTAGCATGAAAAATTATAATTAATTCTTGTGACATTTATCAGAGATGAGCAAATGCTACAAAGACAGGTACAGCCTATAATAGAGGCAAGCCAAGGCCAAAAACTTTCAATAGACTGACCCCGATAAAATAATGGTGATCGCTGAAAAACACTCCAAATCAAAACTACCTGATCTTCCGAATGCAAAGTACGTATCCTATTAAATAGATTTCTGGCTTACAAGCACTTCAAGTTTGGACAAATAAAAAACCTAGTTGAAAAGAAAATACGAGAAAAGTTGAGCAAAGAGAGAGAGGGAAAATAGTCATATTTTCTATATGTGGGAGAAACATCCCCTGGAGCATGTAACCAGTATAAGTTATTCAGAGGAGTTGATGCAGACGGTCTATTAAAAATATAAAGAAAAAGATGGCATATTGTATATTACGTACCAAGAACAGGAATCCTTTTGATTTGTATGCACATCTCATCATCCCAATTTATTTCATCACTCACAGAAGAGGCATTATCTATCAAAATACGATTGATTTAAACTAGAATTAAGATTATTGTAGCTATCTAAAAGATAATTTTTATAATAAATTGAAATCGTCTTTCATATTGTATCTTAAAATTAAAATTAGGGCTTCTCTTATTCATAGCCTTAATTAATTCAGATATTACACGAAAATGTTAATAAGAGGTAAGTTTATCGTTTTGGAAGGGCTAGACAGATCTGGTAAGAGCTCAGTGTCTAGATTTCTCTCTCACAAACTGTCAGAAAAAGGACCCACAGTGCTTATGAACTTTCCAGATAGAACGACGAGCATTGGTACTATGATCAGCCACTTTCTCAGCAATAAAGTTTAACTCGGAGATGAAGCAATACACTTACTCTTCAGCGCAAACAGATGGGAAAATACTGGTAAAATGGTAAATTATCTGTAAAAAGGAACCAATATCATTTGTGATCGTTACTGGTACTCTGGAGTGGCCTATTCTACAGCTAAAGGCTTAAACTATTAATGGTGTTGTGCCCCTGACAAAGGATTAATTTAGCCAGACATGATTATCTACCTCAAGGCTGACCCTTAGATCCTTAGTAAACGAGCCAATTATGGATAAGAACGCTTCTAAAGGCTGGATTTCCAAAAAAAGGTAAAACAATCTTTTGAAAAGATATTTGAGTAAAATCCAGCCAAGGTGCATGTAATCGACGTTGGAAATAAAACTTTAAAAGAAGTGGAGGATTAAGTTGAGAATATTATGAATAAAGGACTGATATGAGAAACACTTTATTTGTCTAATTAATTATGATGATTTGAAGAATCAAAGAAAAACCTTTTTTGAAGGAAAAATCTTTAATTATGCCCTGAAAACTAATCAAAGCAAATCTTCCGGGATTTTTTTATTGCCCATTTTAATATTTATTATTTATTTTATCATTTGCTTAATTAACATTTATAAAATTATAAGCACAAGTGTTTTTCTTAATTCATCGATTGATTTCGTTAATCAGTGGCAAGTTAATATCAAACAGACTACAAGCATTAGCAGCGAGAAAACTTAAAGTCCGTTCTTTTTTTCCTAGACTAACTTTTATAATATAAAAAAGGTAGTTAAACAACTATTGATGGATGTGGCAACAGTAGAAACTCGATCAATACCTGTTGTATTTTAGTTTCCAAAATTAAAGAAGCTGTTGAAGTTAACAGTCAATACTCGAACATCGATCAAATCATACATTCCGCTGTTTATTTCCAAATTTGATGCCGACATTGCTAATTTGCAGATCGCTGCTTCACAAAAAATAGGTAAAGAGAAATTCGCCATGGCAATAGACATCCCTTTAGCTTGGAGTATAATAAAGATGGAACAATCTATTGTAATCGAGATTAATCCAACATACACTGGTGGTTGATTTGAAGCAAAGCAGTTTGATTTTTGATAATCTTTAGAATAATAATTTCAGCAGGCGAAATTTGTCCTTAAAGAATTAGATAATTACTCATCGATTCAACAAAATATTTTGAAGGGCATTTTTACGCGCAAAAACCCTAATTAATAAATTCAAAATAACAAACACACCATTATATTGATGGATAAAAATATTTGCAAAAATAACGGACAAAAATTACTTATGAAAAGGAATAACTACCATAGTAAATATGTAATTAAATATGCTTGACTATTTTGATCGGAATTTTATGTGATGATTTCGGGCATGTGCCAGCCTAATAATATGAAATGTATGACACAATAGCCGATATATATATTAAAACATAATTTTTTATAGCAATGCTCTAAGCTAGAACCAAGCGTATAAAGACTGATTATTCCAAAAGTTCTAATAAACATTAAATGTTTAACGTTAAGCTGCGATAAAATAAGTATAGTATGCCAAAGCGTGTCTCTACTCTTGAGAGCAGGTAAAATTAGATTAGTATATCTCAAGATATTCAGCTAGAATACTGTAATTCATCCATCACTAGACAAACTATGAATTACTCAATTAAGAAGCGATTCGACAGGAGAGGAACAATTTAACAATGAAGATACAAGAGGTTAGAGAAGCACTTCATAAGATGTTGCAGATATCTCTTCAAAAGCGAAATTAGGAGGACAAAGCATTTTAGAAAATAACCATTGCTCAAGAAATGGGTCTTAATTATCATAATCTTTGCAAAGAAAGTCTCAATAACAAGTAAATAATTGATTCTCTGAAAGCAGAGTATGCCGATATCAATCAAAAGTTAGTATGGCTTTGCAATCCGGACATAAAGCTGAACTAAGCAATACTAATCGAATAAACAGATAGCATGACTAAGAAAATGAAAAGATAAATTGAAAAGATGAGAAAGAACAAATTTTTACGTTAGAGGGAGATTGTAAGGGGAAAAATCAATTAAAGCAGTGAATTGCAATAACTACAGAGAGAATATATTGCCTTGACGAAGAAGGAGTAGAATCTGCTGTAACGAGTGCAAATTATTCAAAAGGATATTATTGACAGCGATATCAGCCTTTTAAAGCAAAAATAATATTGTACCGAAATTAAGGGCGAGGTAACGAAGATTCCCGAAGCTAAGTCTGAGAACATGAAATAGCATTTATAGATTATTTATAAAAGCCACAAAAAGCAGTTATAACTCAATCTAAAGAAGCACGAAAGGCAAGAGGAATCGCTAAAAAAAAAGTACTATCAGCTACTGGTGGATTACCAAAATTATGGAATTAGAGAAGAGGAGATTGACAATAAGATATTTATTGTTTCCAAACAGAATTAATATGCACTTAATAATATCGAGCAAAGGTTGAAAAAATACGCAAGGAAGAAAGGAGGAGACAATCATAAAGACTTTATGCTAACTGAGCCAGAATAATCAAAACAATAATATAGAACTGAAATAAAGGAATAATAGTTAGATATTGGAGAGGAGAGAGAAAGTGCTCAGCGAAGATTAAATGCAATCAATGCTAATGCTTGCAACGTTGTTAGAAAATGGAATATCAAAAAAGGAAGAGGCAGCATTATAAAGCAAAGTCTATCTTCTTCGATATCAAGATAAAATCAATCAAAGAATCTCTAGGAATCAAATTACTCGAGTTCCAAACCTGACCACTCTAAAAGTAATTCTTCCTCAAAGCAAATTAAGCATTTTAGAACAGAAAGTGCTCCAGTTATAGATGAATAATACCTAAGTGATAGATAAATAACGTTTATTGAAGAAGAATACTAAGAAGACTTTGAGTCCTGATGGAGAGATGACTTAAATCTTATGTTGCGGCTTGTTAGTCTTTATAATAATATTTTAATTGCTATTTTTTAAATTTTATCATAGTTCTTTAACATATATAGTCTAATATAATTTACTAATAATTAATGAATACAATAAATTTATTTACGATTTCCTCATCTCTTACCTATATGCATAAAAATATGAAACAAGCTCTTCCAGATGAAGTATGCTGCCTTTATAATGGGATAGTAGTGTGCAAATAATTGTCTTTGATGAATTATCTCATTTTTATTCTATATTTTCTTAAAAGAATTCTACTTCGATAATTGCGTTAATATCAGTTTAAAATCCAGTTTCATGACTGAAATCCCACCACTCCTCTTTTTATCAAAAAATTATCAGCTGAGTATTGAAGAGTAAAGCTAAAAATGATAAGATCTATGCGTGAAGTCTCAATCACAAATAAATTTGCAAATAGTCTTGCTAATTTATTTATACACCATTATTCTGGGCGTAAAAAAGATGTTTATTTAAAGATCTTATCTTTTTGCAGCTGTTGTTCGATTGACAATTTCAAAGATATAATAAAATAGCATGGAAAATCAATCTATTTTTGAACTGTTATGAATAAGTGACTGACCTCCTTGGTTTCCCTCTTCGGATCTCTGGTAAAAATATCAAAAACCAAAGATCTTTCTAATTTTCAGCCGTAACTATTTATTTCGTCGCTTGATAAATCTGTAATAAAATAAAAACAGGCTTCCAATGTCGTTGTAATCTAATCCTACCTCTCTTTAATACCACATCCTCAAAAGGTTCACTGTCCTAAAAAAAATTGGCTCAGGGGCCTACGGTCACGTTTGGAAAATTGAATAAAAAAATACACAAAAAATATTCGCTCTAAAAAAGATATTTGACGCTTTCCAACACGCAACTGATGCCCAACGCACCTACCGTTAGATAGAAGTTCTTCGGCAACTTGACCATCCAAACATAATAAAGCTGCATGAAACCATTCGCGCCTAAAACAACAGGGATGTTTACCTCGTCTTCGAATTTATGGAGGCTGATTTGCACAACGTCATATCTGAGGGAATACTCAAGGAAATCCATATGAAATTTATCATTTATCAACTCGCTAAAGCTTTAAAGTACTTACATAGTGGAAAGGTAATTCATCGAGATTTGAAGCCTTCAAATGTGTTGGTGAACTCAAATTGCAGCATCAAATTGTGTGATTTTGGACTGGTCAGATGCTTGAAGAATGAGAAAGATTTAGGGGTTTTGACTTAGGGAGTGGCCACTCGATGGTATCGCTCTCCTTAAATACTATTTGGTTCCAGAAGTTATTCAACTCCTGCTGATATTTGGAGTTTTGGTTGTATAGTATACGAAATTTTAACTGAAAAAATTCTCTTTCCTGGAAATTCAACTCTGGATCAGATTTAAAAGATATGCGCCTTTACTGGATATCCATCGTAGGAGGACATGAATTCTTTATAATCGTAAATTTCACGATCATTGATTAAGGAAATGAAAGTAATTCCCATGAATTCATGCCGCATTCTAAAATAAATCAATAAGGACTACGCTGATTTTCTTTAGAAAATACTGATTTTCAACCCCAAAAAGAGGATGACCATCAAATAGATACTCAATCATTAAATTTTTATATAGTTTCACAAACCACTAGAGTAGATTTCATGCACAAAGGAGATTAGTTTGTTGATCGATGACAGCAAAAAGATAACGGTCGATTAGTATCGCGATTTGATTTATGGAATCACATCTAATCAGCCAAAACCGAAAGCTCTGGCTTATTCGCTAAGTGCAGGGAGTGTGTCTCCAAAATATCAACCAATTTTTATGAAGCCTCCTCCTCCTCCGACTTCAACTGAAAATGTGATGAGTGAAATAAAGGCGGAGATCAACAATAAAAGATATTTGTTTAACAAATCAAGGCAACAAAGCGGAAATACCAACAATGGTTCATAAGATCCAAAAAATGGATAAAAGCTTCAATTTGGAGCTAGATTTGCACGATCAACCAAGGATACTGTCAACGGAGATCATTCCATACACTCATTCCAATATAAAAGATTATTTGACCATCCCCGTCAAAAGGAAGAAACTCCAAATCAGGAAGATATCGATCAGGCTAAAAATATGCCTCCTGTCTAAGTTAAACCAAAAGTTAATCTCAAAACCGAACCCAATTTAAACACAAAAACTAATGCTCCCTTCCCTTTTAGTTTGAAATATTCATCACAACATATACACGGAAGTAGTACCTCAATGGCTTCCCTTGGGGTAAATTCATATCAGTCAGTGGCCTCGAAATCGACCCAAAATAATACGATCATCCCTTCCTTTCTTTCAGTGACCGAAATTAAAGAGAAGATGGAGCAATTTCGAACTTTCAAATCTTTCAAATCATCGAATAATCTCCAGCACACCCCAGAACCAATCCATAAGTTTGGTAATGTTATCAGTCCTTAAAAAATATGATGATATTCTAACTGTCTTGATAACTCCCTATACGTGCATACAATATCACCAATTAAGTACTCACTACAATTAATGTATTTCACTTTTTAAACTTGAAATTTTGCAATATTTTCTTAGCTCGCTTTATTACGTTTTCCTCGAATAGATCCACAACTTCACTACTTTTGAAGTCCGGACTTATGATGTAGCTCCAAGTTATATAGATATTCAAAAATTATCGAAACATAGGGAGAAGCTCATCCACACAGAGCTTATAAATTGATAGTTCCATCTGCTATTACTCCTCATCTTGGGTTAAACCAGAAAGGAAAATTTGAGTCTACATCCAAAGGGCTTTGGAGTTCTACTCCAAGAGATTACTTGAATATTTTTTTTAAGCAAAATGATCTATTGTAAAGATTTTGATGGGGTATTGAACTTCTGCTTGGAATAAATTGAAACAAATAAGGGATAAATCCTCTTGCTATTTACTTAAAAATGAAATTCTCCATCCCATTTTTAAATCGTTTTCACGTTTTTATTTAACTCTCTTTGACTATCGATAAAATTGCTGATGCCTATCGTGGGGATTGAGAGGCTGTTATGCTAGTAGTTCTGCTGGAAGAATTTCTCTCTTTTTCCTCTTGGGATTATCTTCTTCAAAATATTCTGATTAAAACTACGAAAGGAAAGGTGACCTTGGTTTTGATTACTAATCTTTCATGACTGTATATAACAAACTAATTAGTAAAATATATTTAAATTTCAAAATAGATAAATTATTTGGGACATAATAACTGCAGTTGATGTTTCATGGCTGCAAAAGTTCTTTATGATTTTATTGTATAATTACGATAATCCAATTCTTTTCATCTTTTATCATTTATCATTTATCATTTTCTTTTGATCATTTCTCTTTGATCAATTAATAAAATTCCTTGCTTTAAAACATTCATCAAACTATTTTTCGAATCTGTTGTGATACGTTTAGTCGGTTTTTTATGTGTTCTGATTGCCAAATATCCAATTAATTTTTTTCAACAATTATCTTGAATAACAAAACAATTTTTTACTAAAATCAAAATTTTCAGTTTTGATTGGGCTTTTCCTTCTCCAGATTAAGATTCCAGAGTCATAACTATATTCTTTTAAAATTAGCCGCAAAAATGAGTGCTATATCATCTATATAACTGAGATTAAAATGGTATTTGCAAAAATCAACTTTACTTGTATATTTTAAGATATTGTAAAGCTCTAAGTCAATGGATCGTTATAGAGTGCGGTGTCAAGTCATAGTTTCTTAATTATTAATCCCCTACTTATCATTGGCTAAATGAAAAACAAATCTCAACATTTTTTAAATGAAAAAAATCTTTAAAATTTACTTTCCACATTAAATCATTAATAATGAAGGTCTGCGCGGTTTATCTTTAGCAATATGGCTTAATATAATGATCAAACGATAAATTATTTTTTTTCTATTATTAAGTAGCTTAGAATGTTTATATGATTACCGTGATATTGAGGATAATAATATTGAAGGATTTTTTCAAAGTCATGATTAAAATAGAATGTGGGATAATAAAGTAAGGTAAAAAGATCACAGTTGAAACTAAGTAAGATTTATTCGTCTTTTTAGATATCCACTCTCCAACTAATGTTTGAAACTGAGGATATAAGTCTTCAAACCTTCCATTCTTTTTATTTTTCTGGTTTTCAGGTAACCCTAGAGGTTGAGGTCATCAATTTGGTCGATTGCTAACTTGCTAAGGTAGTTTTTGGCCTTGCTGATCACTTGAATTTAGTATTTCTGATAAACATCAAAAAGTCCATAGCTTCTAAGTTCAATTTAGCTGACTGGGTGTTCATTCCTTTCATTGAAAATAAAATGGAGAATTTTTTTAGTCTTAACATCCATATCCAAATATCTGAGCCATATTTCCTTGGCCGCTAGCTTGAAGTCTTAATCAAGAGAGCTCAACTCAGGAACAACTATTAACCTTTTCAAGGCGTTGTTCAGATGCTTTTGATAGTTGTGGAAAGGAGAATTCTAAACCTTCTTTCCCTTTTTTTTGTTTTTTGGAGGATATTAAATCGAAGTTTTTGCCAAAGCCAAAGTGGGTGGAGATTGTGGGATTTCACACACATCTTCAGAGTATTCCCGCTCCTGGTCTGATAAGCACTTTTATGCTTCATTGAAAGTTAAAAATTGCTCAATGTACTGCATTGAGTCGGATGGGTCAATGGATTCAAGATGCTTTAGTTTTGACAAAATGGGCTTGACTTGAGATACCTGCTAGTTGCTGGCTTAAGTAAAAAAGAAAAGGTGAGGCTCAGCATCCAAAGTAGCATTTGCGCAAATAAGAGAAAAGTTCATCCTTTTTAGATGATTTTAATTAAATGATTATACGGATATCAAGCAAAGACAGGCGTTTAAAACTTTTGTATAGAGATAAATTCTCAAATTTTATCTTTGTTGCCATTTAATGGTCATTGTTCCTTTGAAGCATATTGATTGGGTATGTTTTTGTCGTATGATCATGCTGATTAGAGAAGGTTAGCAAAATCAATAATGATGAAGTTAATTTATGGCTTGGCAGTCAATTGATAAAAGAAGACTCGCCAATTGAGTAATAATGGATTTTAAGTCAAGAAAAAATATTTTTAAAACAAGACTGCTTTTAGTGGTAAAATATACAAAATTAAAGTTTCAAAAAACAGAAAATGGAAATAATGAGTCCACGAAAATCATGAACTTCTCTTCCACCTTAAGTTAACCTAAATTACTATTGTTTATTTTGGGAAGTTCACGCTGACCTTTTTTGCATTTTTAAAATTGGTATAATTTCAGTTTCAAAACAAAAATGAAAAATGATAGAAATACGAATTTAGATTCAAGATAAGGCTATGAATTTTATAACCTTTCGACTGAGATGGATGCTCTTCGATAATTTAAAGGGCTCGTCTGATTTGCATATGTTGTGAGTGAAATAAGAGGATAGTGAAAGAAGATAGACTTAACTAACGTAATTTATATTTTCTGTTTATTGAAATAAGATGTTTTAGAATTGAATGCGGCATTATCAGTAAACTTGATTGTATTGTTCGATCTAAGATAAATTATTTTTTGATTAATATTCTCCATGAAAAATAATCGGAGTTTGCAATCTCATTTTTCTAAAAAATGAAACATAATTTGATGAATGATACTTGTTAATCTGCTCTAATTAATGCAATGATATTGCTATACAAGCCTAGAGTTAATTATTTTTATAAATTTTTTCAAGGAATTTACTAAATCCAATGTTATGCTATCGATTTATTAAATTTCATTGATTTTCGATTTTACAAATAGACACCATTATGTAAACAGTACCGCCAGGTCAGCACACTTAATCAACAAATTAATACAATAATAAACTAGTTCTTGAAGAATTAGAGATAGAACCCAAAGTTATTTGGAAGGAGGAGTGCAGAATTTGTCTCGAAGGCAATGATAGTGCGGACTAATTTTTAGTAAATTCTTGTGCCTGCGCTGGTAGTCTGCAGTATGTGCATGAGAGTTGTTTGACTTCCTGGATAACCAAGCAATTTGAATCATAATAGCTGAGATAGCAAATCTAAAATGGTCATCCCCCAATCTGTTAAATATGCAAACATGCTTACGCCTGCTAAATTGAAGTATAGACCAGTTGGGCTACTTGCCCAACAATACGTGAAAAAATGAAAAGAAATGTCCTTATGGCAGTAGCAACAATTGGGTTTACCCTTATAGTTATGCTAATGTTAGTGATCTCGTGCCTCTATGCCTATAACGATAGGATGAAGCCTGATTATGATATTTCATAGCCACGATTCTTTATGGTCTACTTTTCGATTATACTATCAGCTGGCAGCCTGGTCTATGGAATATAGGAGTTTATAGTGCTCTTTTTACGAAATTAAACTTTGAAAGTGATCTTTCCGCATAAATAGACTGATATTGACAGATAAAAAGATCCCCAGCCCTAAGTGTTTCACGATAGCCAAAACGGTCTCGTTATATCAAAAATTAAAGTCTGATTACTAATATTTATATTATGTCTTCCTCAAAGTGATATAATTGACAAAGTAAACTATCGTCCTTCTAATTTGAATCAATGAAAGATTAACATCAGATTTGAGATTGATTGTTTTGCATTTCACAATTTGAGACGTTATGCACTGGCACTGTGTTTTTTGTTATAACATCGCGCATTTGACCGATTTCCTGCTCAAGATTAGCGATGTTTTGATTGTACTTGCGGATGGCAGCTTCGGTTTTGTTGTACTCTTCTTGGAGGACCTCCTTTTCGGATGTAACTCCCTATAATTTTTAAGAAAGAGCCTTAGCAGTGGCTTAAAGCTGCTCTCTCCTGGTGACTAATTCCTCCAACTCGAGTTTATTCTTGAGGAGAGTATGCTGTTAAATTTCCTTTTCTCTCTTTAGCTTTTTCTTGATTTCCCTCAGTTATTCCAGCTGGTTTTCCTCTCTTTTGCATTTCGTGCTCGCCTCATTTTCAGCTTTTTGTGTCATTTCTAATTGATTTTTTAGTGTCCTTTCCATATTTTCAGCTGCCTCTCTCTGGCTGCGGATGGTGGCGTAATCTTTCTAAAGCTGATTGACCTCTCTCCTCAATTTCTGACACACAGCCTGCGTGCTATCGTGGAGAATCTTAGCCTTTGATATTTTGGCTGCGAATTCGGTTAGAATCTTCTTATCCTGCATGAATAAAATTATGAATATCAAATAAATTCATTTTGTTATGGATAAAGATATAGGATTTGTCATATTACAGCCTAACTCAATTGATTCACTTCATATTGCGGGAGAATTTTGTTTACTGCTTTTTTGAACTTTATATTAATCGAGAATATAAGAACTTATAACAGTTAGTTATTTTTGGAAATGCGAGGTCAAGTGCTTTGACATTATTGACTTCCACGGAATTGGTCCATAGTTTTCCATCCTTAAATGGAATCAACTCTAATATAATATAATTTTCATAGAGGTTTTTAAAGTTATTGAGCAATGGCTAAAACAACTAAAATATCAAAAGCTCCTAAACCGGCCAAAAAAGTTCAACGCAAATGTAATGTGCATGAATTCTCCCTTAAACCGGTTACTGACAACATGACTCACTCCATAAATCTCAACATGTCTTTCTGCCTGTCCCATGGGAAGAAGAATGCAAAAACAGAGCAGTCCAGGTGCCTGGACTATCCCTGCTTCAATTTGGACGCGAACATCGCCACACCGACTTTTGTATTAAATTCTTAAAAGGTAAATGCTGATAAACTTAGAGCTATTACAGTGAACGCAAAGGTAAAATGCTTGAGGAACATGAACAAAAAATGGTGAATTACACTGACGAAAAAAGTTCGCTGGTATATATTATTCTATTTAGAATGTACCAAAACCTCGCCCCAAAAGCAGTTACTGCAGTGTATGCCGTATCAGTTACGATGACTACCTAGATGTAACTCTTTTCTTAGTCAGCATATCAAATCCCCCAATCATCACAAAAAAATTGAACAAGCACAGTTTAATCCCCATATTCTGTAACTCACCAACAGATTTAATAAGTTAAAGGGAAGGGGAGACCATCAGCAGGATAAGAGAGGCATGGAGGGCAATACTGAGAATCAGTAGGGCACTTCTGTCGATTCAGATGACGTGCAAATCATATCTAATCCCTATAAAATAGGGAATAGATATTAAAGGCAGATGAGACCAGAACACCACCCTCAATTTCACCCTCAATTTCAACCTCCATTTCAACCTCAATTTCAACCTCAAATGATGCCTATTTCATAGATGAACCAGTTCAATTACTTCCAACCCTTCTCCTCTCTTTATCAGAATCCAATTAATCAAGTAAACCAAAACTATAATATGAACATGTTTATGAACCCCTTCTTTAATTATCGGCCATGTTAAATGTCTTCGTTCAAGCCTTGCCTGCCTCTTCCCTATTTTTCTTATCCTCAGGTGAGTCCTTTCAACCAAAATTACCCTTACTCTAAGCCCGCCTGCATTGTTATCGACGAGTGAGATTTTAATAATGATATTATTTATTCATGTAAATAAAATAACATTTTAATTGCTTTGAAGTTATTTTAAAATAATTGAACTTAATATAATCTAACAAATCTTTATACGAAACACATGCTAAAAATATTGGCTTCCTACATTAAAATAGCACATGTGGTACTCATTACCTATATCTGCACACTCATCTGTGACCCCAGCCCCAAAGTGGACTTTAATGTCTTCCTTTTGGACCTAAGTTTATCCATCCTCAATATACTTATCGGACGTAAACACTCCATGGATATCTTTCAAGTCATCCTCTCTCTCACCCTCACATATACATTCATTCCCAACAACTATACTTTCCTTTCAGGACTATATTTTCTAAAGATTATCTTTGTATATAATGCCCTCGGTGAAGCAGTCGAAGATTTGTTCGCTACCATTAATCACTCATTAGGCAGACTATTGAAGCTTCTTCTGAGTATTTTCCGATTTACTTTGGTGGAATATTTATTTTTAGGATTAGTAATGCTCGGATACAAATTATTCACCCTTGGCGATAAAGAAGGAGTGCTGCCTGAAGACTATCTCATTCTTTATAAATTGATTATCACTGCATCAACCATAGGCTATGGAGATGTTACGCCCAAGACCCGATTGCAAGTCTATTTTATTACATTTGCAATTCCTTTCCTTTGTGCCTCCTTTACAATCTACTTCAATGCTGTTATACCCATTTTTGGAGAACTCATTGATTATCTGGTCGGAAATAGCAGTTTATCGGATTCAGTATCTCCAGTTCCAAAGGGATTTTAAGCCACAATTTGGACCAAACCTGAAAGATAATCTTTCAAGACATTTGCTGAGGAAGTTGCCAAAAGAAAAGGAGAGGAAGACCTCAATAACTCCAACTTTGGGAATAACTGGATTGCTATTGCCGCAAATAATTATGAAGGGCAAATTCCGCTTATCACTCAAATATTGCAGGGAGATGAAAGTAAGGAAATCAAACTGAAAGTGAGCTCTAAGATTAGGAAGTTATACTTCCCATCTGAATGGACCATTTTGAGCGTAAATTATATGTTAGATAGGCTGGAGAAGCGTCTGATGATCTGATGATGGTGGATGAGGGATAAGTAGAAACTCCTTCTATTCAACCAAGAGGCTTCGTTTTTAACCGCGATGGCTTTGTATCAAAGGCTCCCTCGAGAGACACCATTGTTGCCCATGGATTTGTTTCTGTTTGGGCAATTAATAGGAAGGATATTTAGGAGTTAATAACCAGCTATCCCAAATTACAAAGTTCCCTGAGAGATGGACTGAAGGATACACGGCAATGATCTGAGACAAATATAATCATCATCTCTGAGTTTTATGCCATTTAACGGCCAACATTAGTATTGTAATATTTGACAAAATGTATAGGCTATTGTATTATCATGATCTGCACGAACTGAGTGAGCTACACGAACTAAGACTTAAAGGAGTTTATGAAGGAGATATTGATAGGAGAGTTCTACCATTGGAGCGTTGTAAGACAAAGAGCTGTTTGAGTTTAATGTTCTCTTTCCTTATTCTTCTGAGCTCTTAGTTGAGTTAACTGTGACTTTATTTGATTTTGGAGTATGATCTATTGAATAGCACTGATCTTTCTTTGAGTTCCTTCTGGTATTCGGTTATTTTGCGATGAAGTACTCGACTATGAACCTCGATATTTTTATATTTATCACTATGACTATCAGCTTCTTCTCTTAATTTTCTGATTTCTCCCTCCAAATGCTTCTAAATCTAACTTTTTGAGCTCTCTACTATTTTCTTGAGTTCTTCTACTTGGGCCATTAATGATATTTATCGAAAGGACATTATATCCCTGATCTATTTTGACAGTTTAATCTTGTATAACTCCTCCATTTGCTTTTCAAGCAGTAATTTATCGTAGTTGGCTGATTTAATCTCACGGACGAGTTGCTGCTAATTTTTTTTGTAAGTTTTAATATCCTAATTTTTGGCTGACAATTCTTCGTTTTTAATGCGGAGTTCTTCCTTGAGGGTGGCAATTTGGTTATCTAACTGCTTTTTGGTTACTTCATACTATTGTTTTATTTTATACTGCTATTTCTAATATTTATCCTACTTTTATTGGAGTGTTTCTTTCAAATTTTAATTTTAATTAACCAATTTAAGAATTTCGCTCTATTTTACTTACATCTCAGCCTGCAATTCTTAAATTCGCAATTTTTTTGATGTCTGACCATTCGTTACGAACAGTCCAATATACTATTTTTAGCAGCGTTGTCTTGAAATTGTAACCTCCGTGCGATCTGAACATATTTGAGGGATCACCATCCTATTTTTATTGGGAGTGAGTGCTATTTTAAGTAACAGATCTTCAGTTTTTAAAAACGTATTTGCAAATCCAGCATATTTTTTACTCTCTTCCGTGTAGGTCCGTTTCTATATGGAGCAGTTCAGCTAGTTTTCATCATTAAAACTGCTTTTATTGCTGCGACTTTGGTCATGGAAAGATTCTTTCTTCCTGGTAAAACGCTTGGAAGATGGGAAATCTACGCGTGAATCATCAAAGAAAGAAGTCATTGTCTCAGAATTGAAAATTTGCTATTGGGTACAAACATTTAGATCACTGATCATTGGTTAATTGCTGCCTAAATAAAATACCAAAGGGATTATAGTAATTATTAAACGCTAAAATCAAATAGGATAAAAATATTTTTTGTCGTAGAAGTAGAATAAGAGGCTCAAGAAATTCTTTTGATTTTTTACTTATTTCCTTGAGTGTATCATCTTGGTATTAAAAAGATCTTTTGGTATTCCAAGGGTGAGATTAAATGTTAAATTGATTCGCAAAGATTACCAAAATGAACTGTCAATTAGCTGAGAGGAAACCTCATTCTAAAATGTATTCATATTATTGATAATTAATTATGAATCATCTGGTAATTGAAGGCGGATATTTATTGATATTATTAATGCAATAGATGGAGAAAATGGAACTTATCACTCGCAAAAATGCAAGTTAATTGCTTAAGATGCATGAATAGATTAATAAACCTGGCTCGGGAGTTGTTTACTACAGTGAAGATTTATTAATTGATGAATCTGAGCAATATGTATGTGCAGTAGCTTGTTCGATTGATCATCTTAAATCAGGAGCGATCCTTACTCAAATTAATGAATCTATTTCCCTTTGCCTGTGCATAAAGTAAGACCACATTCAAAGTTTATCTGTATTTTTATCGTTTTTTGATAAAGTCATCACACCCATGCTTGAAAAATCAAATTAAATATCCAAGAGATTGAAAGTTGTGATGTTAGATATTCCAACCCATCAAAACCGTAAATAATTAGTTCTAATATTAAGATAGTTGCAGTTCAAGGCTTTTTCCATCATTCTAAATTTACTAATAGATTCTAATAATTGGCAAGAATATCAAAAGAATTTATGCTTATTTTCGTTGGAAATACTTGAACAAGAGTATGTGATGATATCTACAACTGCAGTGATTTTAAGATTACCAGACTTTGTTAAAAACAATCCCTCTGATTATTTGAAAATACTGTTAACAGTTTGGAGGAGATGTTTACCTGCAGGTCTTGGAGGAATTATTATTGAGGATTGGTTAAATCCAGACAAAAATGTTAAAAAACCTATCCTTGGAATGCACTTGATAAAAAATTTACAACTATGCTGGAAGCTTCAATTTATCACTCATCATCTCGAGAGTTGTGAATCACTTGGAGGGTAATGCCTAGGGATAGATTGATAAGACTTCTAATTTAATATGTTTTGCCAATGAAAATTTTGAACTATATTGACTGATTATCAAATAAGAAATAATTAGTATATATCATGCAATCAAAGCTTCGCAGCAAAAGAAGTGACTTGCTGAAGTAGTCCTCCCTTAATTGCAAAAATTTGAACTTGTCTCTCAACGAAATAAATCCCAGCCAATCAAAGCAAAGCTCTAAGCATCAAGATGATCTCCTTGAAAATAGCAAGTTTACTAAAAAGTTTAAAAAGAGTCTGAAACTGAGCCCCATTGTTCATTTAGATAGTGAATCCATGGAACCTGCATCATCTGCTTTGTCTGCAGTTCCCCAAATTACTGATTGTCCGAATGGCAAAAAGTCAGCAGTCGGGAATAATCTCAAACAAATTGTGAAAGCACCCAAGAGGGAGCGCAAATCGAAGAATAAGCCTTCTCAGGAAGGCAAACTTGTGAAGAATGTCAAATGTGAGAAGGAGAAAATGAGTGATATTGGCCAGTAGTAATAAACTTAAGGCAATGAATATTTTACCAAATAACTGGCAAATCATTACATATTCAGGAACGTTGAGGGGGTATTCTTAATGGATCAATAATTGGCCTTTTCTGTCATCTTTGAGCACAATCAAACTCCTACTCTTAAAAAAGTAACTTGCCGTAAATAAGACCTTCAATGGCTATAAGAAATTGACAAATAAGAATACATCTTACCTTTCTTTTTGCGCATGCTGCAACCTTCAAGATCAGGCTAAAATCGTTTATGATCATCTATCAATTACAAGTTATAATTTTGCAAATATAAATGTGATTATGACAAAGATAGGTAAGTGTTTGATAAAAAATTATATTTAATGTCTGGAGAGCAAAATCAATCGCCTATCCATAAAAAAAAGATACTCTCCTTGCAGCTACCCAAATCTCACTTCACTACGCCCAAAGCCAATAGATATTTTTAAAAGATTGTCCTCAAGAAAGGAATTCTGGCTTCTTCATGCCAATAAATAAAACCTCTTTAAAAAATACAATAAAAAAGTGTTTTACTTAATCGTAGTGCTTCCCTTTAGATTTCAAAACGATAAACTTAGATGGATAAGGGAAAGGTCGAGCCGAGAGAGAGTAAAAGCCTTCCCAAAATAAAAAATAAAAAAATGATTTAATAGGAAATAGGAAAAGAAATCATGAGTAGTGAACTCGGGTATTTAAATTTTTACTAGATTCTGCAGTTAAAAAACAAAACAAAAAATTTAACTTACAAATTAAGCAATGCGACTAGAACAAGTTCATACATTTCCGAATAGGAAGGAAATTAAATAGAAAAGCATTCTTTAAATTAAACTGAAGCAGAAAAGAACTATGATGAGTATGATAAAATTCTAATGCAAAAGTAGCCAGTAATCTATAAGCGCAAGTACTTTCGGCTCAAACACAAGGCGGAATGGGGGGTCTCAAGATGATTAATTTTTAAAAATCAATAATATTTAATTGATTAATATCAGCTGACTGTGGATAAGAATAATCATTATTATATATTAGAAGTCCAAGCTCTTTATTTGTCGAGTACCTTATGATAATGGCCATACTTTCTAAAGGGATGAAATGTTTTATTGCTGCTTGAAATCAATTGACTGCTGGGCTGTGGATTTGTATTTAAAGATAGCTTATTTATATTAGCGAAACATTCACTAAGCTTTTGGGTACTATCTTATTTTGATTGAATCATTTTAATCATTTTGCTTTGTTTTTACTCGAAATGATCATAATATTTCCAAAGCTTACTTACTGATGACCCTGTAATTCCAGAATATTTGTAATTCTATAAATTGTTCTTTATTGTGCGAATGCTAACTGGCATTGATGTTTGCCTTTCGACTTGAAGGAGTCCTTTCATTTATTTATCAATATATTTAGTGATCAACTTTTGTAAATCAGTTAGGCATTTTCTATAATTTTGAGCTGTAGTTATTAATTCCTGTGGTCTTTTATGATGGTTGATTACTTTTTTATAGAATTATTTGTAACTAATTGATAGTACCTTGGCTGAATGATGATGAATTTGCTCACAGTTTTTATCACACAAAAGACAGTAAAAAGGATAGCTCTTACATTTTGGTGATAAACACACCATAGTACTTTGATTATTATTCAAACATAAAGGAAAGGAAAATCCTTTATTTAGATGCTTCTCATACTTTTTTAAATAAGATTTTTCCTTTGTCTTGGATATTGAGGGCAGTTTAGTCGAGTAAGATATTGACTTATTTATATTTTATTATTTGTAAACTGAAATTCCGTTTAAATGTTTATCCTTTCCACTCGTTGATAATATCTTCTCTCTCCCCGGATAATGAGATTGATTACTATGGATGGTCTTGCTGTTTTTTAAATGATGTTTTTCCTTGGATTAAAAAGCTTTTTGTTTTGGTTCATTGGTGTCGATTTGTTATACTGAAGCTGCTGCTCCCATATAATTATATTAATCTAACTATCATTAATGCAATAATTTTAATAAAATATAGGATGAATTATAACATGAAAGAGGAAACTTATTTCTATATATATCCCATATTTATAGCAGTGATTTAACCAATAAATGCTCTTG